>Ga0208645_1000755_pt1 | contig 31999 bp, 42 predicted proteins | sample VirMetDEL_Sep_01_FD_184519 | JGI IMG/M metagenome (GOLD analysis project Ga0208645, IMG submission 184519) | Aqueous microbial communities from the Delaware River and Bay under freshwater to marine salinity gradient to study organic matter... | ecosystem: Environmental > Aquatic > Marine >... | reverse complement strand
CTGCTTCTTTTTGCTGTTGTTCAGCTACGTCCTTTTCCTGAGTTTCAGCCTCAGCGTCCTTTTGAGCTTGCTCTGCAGCCTGAGCTTCCTTTTCCTCAGTCTCAGCTTCAGCATCTTTTTGAGCTTCTTCAGCGGCCTGCCTTTCTTTTTCTTCGGTTTCTGCCTGAGCTTCCTTTTGAGCTTCTTCTGCTGCCTGCTCTTCTTTCTCTTGAGTCTCAGCCTCAGCGTCCTTCTGTGCCTGCTCTGCTGCCTGTTGTTCCTTTTCTTCAGTCTCTGCCTGAGCTTCTTTTTCTACTTGTTCAGCAGCTTCGTCCTTAGCTTCCTGTTCAGCCTGACGTTCCTTTTCAGTTTCTTCGGCGTCCTTCTCAGTTTCCTCAGCTTCTTTTGCTTCAGTTTCAGCTTGACGCTCTTTCTCAACTTTTTCTGCTTCTCTTGTTTCTTTTTCCTCAGTCTCAGCCTGAGCTTCTTTTTTAGCTTCCTCAGCAGCTTGTTGTTCTTTCTCCTGAGTCTCTGCCTGAGCTTCCTTGTCCGCTCTCTCAGCAGCCTCAGCTTCCTTTTGTTCAGTCTCTGCTTGAGCTTCCTTGTCAGCACGTTCAGCAGCTTCAGCTTCCTTCTGTTCAGTCTCAGCAGTAGCTTCCTTCTGTGCTTCCTCTGCAGCCTGTTGCTCTTTCTGTTGTGTTTCTGCGGCAGCTTCCTTCTCAGCTTCTTCGGCAGTTTCCTTGTCGGAACGCTCAGCGGCGTCCTTAGCAGCTTCAGCAGCAGCGTCCTTAGCAGCACGTTCGGCTGCAGCGTCTGCGTCCTTCTGTTGTTGCTCTGCTGCTTGAGTTTCTTTCTGTTGTCTTTCTGCTGTTTGCTCTTTTTGTGCTTCCTCTGCAGCAGCCCTTGCTTGTTCCTTCTGTATTTCTTCAGCTGTGTCGTCAGCAGTAGGAACAGTGTCAGCTAGTGGGTCGTCATCGTCAGGAGGAGCAGTAGTAGAGGCACCACCACCACCTCCGCCACCTGTTTCAGGCTCTGGTTCTGGCTCAGGCGCTTCTTCAGGAGGATCGTAGTCAGGGTCTATAAAAATTTCTGTTGGTTCGTTAGGGTCTCGTACACCAATAATGTTGCCAGATTCGTCTACGTCATTAATTTGACCGTACTCTTCACTTCTGTCGTAGTTAAAATCTATTAATACCTGAGTGCCGTCAGTATGTATTGTGTATCCTGATTGAGCTAACGCTTCAATTAACTCTTCTTGAGTTGATACACCAAACAAACCCATCAATACTTCTTGGTCTGAATCAGAAAGACTAAAGAATCCGTTAGCGTCTACTCCTGTTCCAATACTTGTCATGTGATCGACAATGGAACCAATGTCTTGTTGTTCTACTGCATTATCAATAGCAGTTTGAAAATCAGTATCTGAAGGCTGTCTAGGATCATAAGGAACCTGGCCTTCAGTTAAACCTACTAGTTGGTCTACAAGAGCAGGGTCATCTACAATATTACCTTCAGCGTCGTACCACTGACCTTCGTCTTGATAATAAGCAAGATTACCGTCAGAATCATAAATACCGTCCTGACCTAACTGAACTTCTCCTGTTGCAATAATAGAAGCACCGTCTTCAATGTAACCGTCGTAATAATCAATAGTGCCGTCATTATTTACTACTGCAGTTCCGCCTAATTCATATACGTTACCGTCAGCGTCTTTATAAGTACCGTCGTTTGGATCATAAGTTACATCAACGTCTTGGCTTAAAATTCTATTGCCGTCTACGTCGGTGTAGTAATCGTACGAACCAGGATCAACGTAACCTTCACCTATTCTGTACTCTAGTTCGTCTTCGTCTATTTCTTCTACAACATCTCCAACGCCTTCCACAATAGTTTCAAACTGTTCACGGAAGTCAGAAATGTCAGCATTCAAGCCAGTTTCTATTTGTGACAAAAAGTCTTCAATAACACTTACGTCAGGAACCCAACCTCTAAAGAACTCTTCAAGCTGGTCAACAGTTGATCCTGCCATGTCCTCTAGACTTTCTAAGTACTCACTAAACTGGTCCGAAAGACCTGCCTGAAGCATAGCTTGTGCAAGCTGCTCAGCATCAAGTTCACCACTTGTGACTAGCTGTGTTGCTGCGTTAATAACACCAGCTTGAATGACAGCGTCAGCAAACTCACTACCTGTTTCTAGTGCTTGGAGTGCTTCTTGTGCAACGTCGGTGTCTAGTATTCCTCCAGTAATAGCAGACTGAATAATGCTTTCGAGACTTATGTCTACACCTTCGCCTCTTAAAATACTGGTTGTTGCTTGTGAAAGAACTGAATTAACAGCAGCAGAAACAGCAGCAGCTGTTGTACCACTTAAGCCCAGTGCTGAAGAGACAGTAGAACCGACTCCTGCACCACCAAGAGCAGCACCAGCAGCTATCTGAATACCTAACTTTAGGTAATCACCAGGACTCATATGGTCGTCTACTTTGTAAGTTTTTACATAAGCAGAGCCGTTCCATTCGTACTTGTCGCCGTCACTATTGTAGATTGTAGAACCTACACCGTACTTAGCTAGTAACGCTTGGTTTTCTTCAGAGTTAACCCAACGATCATAAGCAGAAGACTGCTCTTGCATTCGCTGACCATAGGCTTCCGTATAAACGTCTTGGTCATCATCTGTGTACTGAGTAAGATCCTCGCCTTCAAGAATCATTAACTCATCTTCAGTTAGTGAACCAGTGTATTCGTCCCAGTTACCTACATCGTAGTCACCAGCTTGAATCAACTCTTCTCGCTCAGTCATGTAAGCAAGATAGTTATCAAAGTCACCGAAGGCTTGCTGAAGCATTCTAGAGCCTTCGTCATTGAAGTACTCACGTAGTTCAGCTTCAGTTACTTGAGTAGCGTCACCTCTTGCATACAGTGCATTGGGGTTAGCATCACCTGTTTCGACACCTCTAAAGAATGTAAAGGTAGTTACACCTTCAGGCTCAGGCTCAGGTTCTGGTTCTGGTACAGGTGCTGGTGCAGGAGCAGGAGTGTCAGTCCCTGTTTCTTCTGTTGCTCCGCCTACAGGTCCGCCACTTGGATCAAACGGTCCAGTTTCACCAGGTTGTCTCTTTGTTGGGTCACTGGTTGTACCAGTAAGCATCCCTGATTTTGTCGGAGGTGCAGGCTTGCTTTGTACAGGCTGAGACGTAATAGTAGCTCCTAGTTGAGGATTAGCTGCTAAGTACCTAACGGCATCATAGATACTAGGAAACTGTTGTGTACCTACATAATACGCCATTTACTTTTCCCTTGATACGCCCTTGGTTTTTTCATAAGAGCGCATAGCGCCAAGACCAAGCATACCCATTAGTACAGGCATCATAGTCTCTAGGTCAATGAGTGGTATAGTGACTTCAACAGCCAACAGAGCTAGTACAAAGTTAGTAAACGGTATAACCATAAAGTTACCCATCATACCCAAGACACAACACCAGCCTACTGCAGGTCTCCAACCAGAGACAAACAAGGACTTGTGTGCTGCTTCTACTTTGTTAACCTCTAGCTGTGCCTTAGCAAGCTCCTGAGCGTGTCTCTGAGCCATTGTAGCGACTTCATGGGCCAGCTTAGCCTTCTGGTCCTTGTCCTCTACAAACTTGTCTAGAAGCCCTGTAACAGGCCCTATGAGCGACTCAATCATCTAGCAAACTCCAAGATAGCAATAGCCACAGTAACGATAACAGCAATAGACGCAAAGCCACCTGTCATCATCTTCTCTAGTTTGTCAAAGCGTTGGTTATGTGCGTCCAGTTGCATCTGGATCATTTGATAACGGATACTGCACTCACGCTCGTGTGACTCTAAACGCGATATCGCTTGCTCTAGGTCTGACATGACTATTCCTTATTATTCTGCTCAACAGTTACCTGAGCTTCTAATTTACCAATTTCTACTTCTATCTTGTTAAGCTGCCTGCGTAACTCGTGTATCTCTACGTTGCGTTCTTCCAGAGCCATAATCTTAGCGTTCTGTATTAGGTCGTCCGGTAACGCACCACGTAAGCCTAAAGGCCATTCACGAACAAACGCAGAGTTTTCCTGTATGTTCATGTTTTGTATTTCTTGGCTGTGTTCAACCGTAGTAATACGAGTGTCAAGAGTTACGTAAGCAGTAGTAGCCATAACGATGCCAGCACCAAGAGCAACTAAGTTCCTTAGCGGTATAGATACCTTGGTGTCGTCATCAATCTCAGGCATTACTGCTTCGCTTTGTCAACATTAATCTACAAAACGTCCTTCAGCAAACAAGTGATGAAGCCTATGTGTAAAAATAAGCCACACGAGTCTAACTAAAGTGCTTTCTGTATATGCCCCTGCTTTGCAGCTATAAGTCCACATAGCGATTACCAAGGCATACCATCAGCAGACACAGGGTTCTTTTGTCCTGCGATGTTAGCTGTTAGCGCCGCCTCAGTCTCTTCTTGGTTTACTGATTCCCAAACCCAGCCCATGACAACTTCTTCTGTCAGGCTGTCGTAAGCAACAAAGCCGTCAGCAGAAGCATCGGGTGTGAAGCCTACAGTGCCGTATGCAGAAGCAGTGAATGTGTCTTCACCAACAGTTTCTTCTTCAGTAACACGCCAGTGTGCAACGGTTACACCGCCGTCTGCCACGTTACGCTCAAGGTTAGCTATAGTCCATGTAGCCATTAGTTTTCTCCTAATTTAAATAATTTACGGTTCTGACGCTTCAACTATAAATTCTTGAGTTGGTGCATCTGGAATATCAAGCTCTAAATCTTCTGTAACATAAGGAAATTTTGTTTTTATGTTATTGATAGCCGCTTGCCATTCTTCCATTGTAAGTTCGCCTCTTTGTACCTGCATAAACATAGGGTCAGTTATTTTTTGATACTCTGATTGACGATTAGTGCGAGCTAATTCATTAACACTTTCCATTGGAAATAATTCTATAGCCATTATTAAGACCTCTTTATAGTTACTGCTTGCATACGAACATTTGAAGTGGTTGTAGCGCCTGCTAATGCTATTGTCCCGCCAGAATTTGTTGCGTTTACAGTTAACCCGTTATTTGCAATTTGCGTAGTTATAACAACTGAGCTTTCATCTTGTTTAAATAGAGCCGCAATTATATATTTTGTTGTGCCTGTCTCATAAGCATAAAGAAAACCAGTTTGTGGCTCACCATTTGTTATAGTTGAAAAAATCCCAGACCCACCGTTGTTATCAACAACTTTCCATCTTTGAAATGCGTTGTTTGCATGAATACCGCCTGACAGGTAGAGGTCTTTGAAGCGGTAATTACTTTGACCTAAATCAACTAGACCGTCGTTGGAATTTAAGCCATCACTATCACAAAGAGTAATGGCTGACCCGCCAGTTCCAAAACGCAGGAAACAATCTTGTGTGTCAGCTTTTCCTATTAATAAATCACTTGTACCAACACTAATACTACCGACTGTGGAGCCGTCTTTGCGGAAGTCTACAATGGCTCCGTCTGTGCTTGTTCTATTAAAATAAGCAACCGTTCCGCCATATCTAGCTACATTTAAATAACCGCCTGAGCCTCTGTTGTAAACAAAACCGTTATCTGCCGTAGAGCCTGCATTGTTATTCTGTGTGTCTGTGTCAGTAGTACCAACCAGCAAGTTGCCACTAGAGTCGATACGCATGCGTTCTGTATCGTTAGTACCGAACAGCAAAGCATGATTAGACGTTGTTTTAAGGATTGTGCCGCCACTAATAGAACGATAAACGCCTGTATGTGTTCCGTCTGTAAGCCTGTAACCGTCTCCAGTAGAGCCTGATATATCTACCTTGTCATTTGGACTGCTAGTACCAATACCAACGTTACCGCTTCCCGTAATAGACAGCCTTTCATCAGTAGTTGCATCGCCAGCTACAGAACCTAAAAAGAAACCCATCCTTCTATTTGCTTGAGCGGTGTTGTTAAACGACATGATGTACATATCTTGCTGATTGCCAGAGAACTTAATCGCGTTATAAACACTATTCCCTGAACCAGCATTTCCAAGATTTAACGTACTGTTTGAATTAGCGGCAGTTACGTCTGTAGAGGTATGGGTTGTTTGTACTTGAAGACGTGTGTCGGGATTGCTAGTGCCGATACCAACATTCCCACTAGAGTCGATACGCATGCGTTCATCAGTAGTGCTAAAAACAAGATTGGCTGATGTTGACCCGCTTGCATTAAGTACAACATCTCTTGTGCTTTCATTAACAGATAAAAATAGACCAGGGTTATTAGTTCCACCAATATACCTAAAAGCGGCTCCTGCTGACCCATCTGAAGGCATTTGAGTATGTAAACGGTAAAGTGGACTGCTAGTGCCGATACCAACATTCCCAGAAGCATCGATACGCATGGCTTCTGTGGCGCTAGTAAAGAAGCGCATAAAGTTACTTGAATGGTTATACCCAATGTAACCTTGATATTGCTGTGTAGTAGTAGTGCCGTCAGCAAACGCAAGTACACCATTGTTGGCTGTGCCGCTGTAAATAGTGATTCCCTGCTCGCCTGAACCAGAGCCTACAACTAACGTGTCAGCGCCTACCTGATTGAAACTAGATGGACTGCTCGTACCAATACCCAACGACTCCGCAGAACTATCCCAGAAGAACTTCGGAGTCGTACCCGTGTCTTCGTAGAAGCTGATGTCGTTGTTTGCCTCTATAACAGCGGCTTTATTGCTTCCAGTATAAAACTCAATTTTTCCTGCACTTCCGGTGCTATTGTATGACTTAAACCACATATTAGACGCGTTACCTACGCCTATGGTTCCTTCGTATGAAGAGTCGTCATCGTAAAGTTTTAGCTTGTCGCCGTTAGATGCAGTTGAAAACGCCGCTGGTTGTCCGTATGAGCCTGAGCCAGTTGCAGAAAAAAACAACTCTCCGCTTGCACCATCAACAGTCAAACCACCAGCGGTCACTGTGCCAGACAAAAATAGGTTTTTAAATTCTAAGCCAGATGCGCCTAAACTAACGTTGTTATTGTATGTTGAGCCATCTGCGCCTACTGGTACGATTCTACTGTTATCAAAATCAAACTGCAGTCCAAGACCGTCAGCAGTAGCAATAAACAACCTATCTGTCGCTACGCTACCTAAAGTACCTAAAGCACCGATATCATAACTGTCAGCAACTACTGAACCAGTGACGTCAATGCCTGTGGAGGTTGTGGCTAGCTTAGAGGCGCTTCCATACGACAAAGTAACAGCATTTGCACCAGTTAAAATTAAGTTTTGCCCTGAACCGTTTTGTACGGCAACTCCAGTGTCTTGACCGCCAAGAATTAAATAGCCTGTTCCAGCATCCTTGATATAACTATTGTTCGAATCATGATAAATCTGTAGATCAGAGCTAGCACCAAAGATAGCCTTGTCGTTGTCGCCAAAGGTCACATTGGCAGAAGTCGCAAGACCTGCAAAGGTTGGAGTGTCAGTAGTAGCAACACCTTGGTTCAAAGCCTTGACAGCAGTAATGTTAGTCAACTCTGAGTCCATCAATGCGCCAGCAGCAGTAACATTAGTTGTGTCCGTTACGTCTGCTAAAGCTTCGATACCGTCAAGTTTGCTGTGGTCAGCATCGGTAAATACATTGGAGTCTGTAGCGGCTTCTACTGCGGCTCTGATCTCAGCATTGGTTTGGTCACCTGTAGCACCTGCTTCTATCCCATCAAGCTTACTGTGATCTGCATCAGTAAAGACGTTAGAGTCTGTAGCGGCTTCAACCAGTGTACGAATCTCTGCGGCTGTTTGGTCAGCAGTAGCACCAGCTTCAATACCGTCTAGCTTAGAGCCATCAGTAGCAACGTCACGTCCGTCTACAGTACCGTTTACAGTAATGTTGCCTGTAGCAGAAACAGTAGTAGCAGAGACAGCGGCAGGAGTAGTGCCACCAATGACAGTACCGTCGATAGTACCGCCGTCGATGTCTGGAGTGTTTACGTCAGGAGACGTGAGAGTCTTATTGGTAAGTGTCTGAGTCCCTGTTAGCGTTGCAACGGTAGAGTCAATAGCAAAGGTAACAGCATTACCTGAGCCAGACGTATCAATACCAGTGCCGCCAGTAAACGTCATAGTCTCAGTGTCTAGGTCAATGTTTAACGCACCACCAGTGTCAGCTTGGAAGTCTAGATCTTGAGCTTGGAGTTCTGTGGTTACAGCGTCAACGTAAGCTTTTACGGACTGCTGTGTAGGAACCAGGTTAGCACTGTTGGACGACATATCGTCTTCATCAACGAATGCAGTAATGCTAATAGTCCCGTCGGAAATAGTTTCGTAGGTCAACGTGCCTGTAAAGGTCGGACCTGCAATATCTGCTTTGGTTGCGATAGCAGTAGAGATCGCGTCAAACTCTGTTTCAAACTCAGTTCCGCGAATAATCTTACCAGAGTCGCCTGTCGGTAATGAGTCTTTAGCCCCAAAGTCTGTAGTCTTAGTGTAGTTCGACATCGGAAAGTCCTATTGCAGAAAACGGAGGGAAAGGAAAAAGGGGCCATTGCTGACCCCTCTTGTCGTTCTTATGCAGAAGGTACTGCGAGAACGAAACCAGCTTCAGGACGGTATACCTGGACACCGTACAGCGTGTCAGCTGTGTACAGAGTCGAGAGGTATTCCTGCTTGTACTGAGTCTGTGAACGTACGGCCATTTGCTCTGCCATGACAATTGCGTCTTTGTGGAAGAGAAGAGCAGCACGTGTATCAACGGTTCCTGCAGTGTTATCACCAGCAGCTTCGATAGTTGCACAGTTAGAAGACACGTAGATGTCTACACCGTACAGGTTACCGATAAGGCCACTGTTAACTGACTGACCACTTACGAAGTCAGAAGACACGTAACGGTCAATGCCCATAATGGCATTACGAGTTGCAGGTGGAATGATAAGGCAACGGTCTTCCATAGGAACGTCGTTGTCGTCCATCTTCTGAATCATGTCACGGAAGAACGCATCAGTAAAATCATCACCAGCAACAAGAGTGTCGTCAGTGTACTGAGTAGTTGTACCACCGTCATTGAAGAAACAACCAGTGTGCTGGTAGTCAGTAGGAGCTACTGAACCAGAGTACACGATTGCACCACCGTTACCAAAGCCTGTACCTGCAGAGTGCAAGTCAGTGTCTACCTTAAGAGCAAGCTGGTAGCCAGCGTCTTCAGTGTAGAACTGACGGAGGCTGTTAAGAGCCTGTACTTCTACGATGTCTTCGATCAGACGTGAGTACTCGAAGTGACGGTCAACAGTGACAGTCAACTCTGACTCAAGGTTTGCTTGGATTGTTACCGCAGTTGCTTCTGCTTTTGCAGACGCTGAACCACGAGTAGGCTTAGGAATGTGAATTACATCGCCTTTCTTGCCAGCCATTTGAATGCGCTTGACAAGAGGTGCCAACTTGAGGTTCTTTTGGTATGCTGCAATTACTTCGTCACTCCAGATTTCTGGGATGAAAGTACCAGCAGCGGTTTTGTCAACTACAGCATTAGCTGTAAAATAAGTTCCAGAGGTTTCGCCAGCCATGATAAATCTCCTTGATAATTAGGCTACTTAACTCGACCCTCTGCGTATGCTTTGAATATCTCGTCTGACATAGACTGATATCGTTCAGGGTCGGTTCGCATGAGTTTAATTATGTCAGCCCGACGATAAGTCTTCTTACGAGATCGCTCTGCTGTTCCTCTAGCAGTACCGGTAGTTGCAGCTTTGAGAGATTGTTTACGTGCTGTTCGTTCTACACTGGCTGTCTGCTTAACCATTTGGTTACGCTCTTTCCAAAGACTAAACAACTCGTTAGCAGCGTCATAGTCATATTCCTGGTCTGCTGCTACAAACATCTGAGTCCTATATTTAGAAGCTTTGATCCACTCAGCAAATTTAGCGTCACCTAGTATCTCTTGCATGTCAGGATGTTCTGACTGTAGTTGTGCAAGTGCGGTTTGCTTCTTGTACTGCTCAGTGTACTGTTGTGCTTCTCTAATTTTAGGATGATTCTCAATAGCTTTACTAACGGCTGATTTAGGATCAGTAAAGAAATCAATGTCGTCATCATCGTCAACGGGCTGTTGAACAGGTGTTTGTTTCTTTTCTTCGAGTTGTGTATGGATGAAGTCGTCTACGACCTTACGTAACTCACCAACTTCGGAAGACTGACGACCAAGCATCTTTTCAGCTTCTTGGTGCATCTGTACAATTTCTTGTACTGACTTACCTTGGTACTTATCTGGTAAATCTTCTTCTTGAGGTTTGGCTTTCAGTTTAGGTTTTTCTTGAGTTGGCTCATCAAATGATGTAGCTTCAAGATCAGTTGTTGTAGAGTCGTCTTCAATACGCTCGTCTATAATTGTCGCTCTTGACATATTAAACTACTCCGCCTTTTATTATGGTTATGGAGATAAATGTAAAAGGGTTAGCCGTTAGGCGTCCTTCTTTTTATTGCGTCCGGCTTTTTCATGTTCCCTAACCCATTTCATGTGCTGACCTGGAAAGTCTCCAGAAGCACCGTCAAGGTGGAAAGATGGGGCAGACACTAATCGCTTAGCATTAGCGCCACAACCACACCTACTAGTTGTGACGTCAGGCTGTACGAATTCTTCAAAGACATGTCCGTTAGTGCAACGGAAGTCATAGACTTTAAACATCTAAAGGTTCTTCGTCTTCTGCTTCTGCTTGCTCTCTAGCAGCAGTAATAGTGTTTTGTAAATTTATAATAGTCGCAAAGGCAGCTACTTGTCCTTTACGATAATGTAAATCTTCTATGTCTTTTACTGTTTGAATATCAGCAAGCTGAGTAGCATTAGTAGAGAGTTCTTGTACGAGTTGTTTGAAACCTTCGTGGTTGAAGAGTTCGTTATAATTATTAAAATAAGTTTCAAGCTCGGGAGTCATAGTTTCCTCTAATGTTTAACTATAGTAATAGTATAGCATATTTTTATTCATTTGTCAAGTCTTTTTTAGACTTTCTTGCATTGCTTTTTGACGATCACAAGCATGGCAGTCACCACACACAATAAAACCATCAAGAGCATCTGTAGGATGTCTACAGGACCAGTACATCTCACGTAGCTCTTCAGGCATACTTAAGTAGATACCTTTGCTACGTTCTACAGAGTTGTACGTCATGTGTTCAAAAGGTGCTAACCAAATAGGCTTAACACGACGTGTAGTGCATAGTGCGTTTAACACACCTTGTGCTTCAGCACCTTCGTCCCTAAAGATGTTGTAGTCACCTGTATAAACAATGTTAAATGTTTTACCTAAACCAGAAGCAACCCTCATAGCTTGGAATAGTGCAAGCACCATGTCTTTACCACCTGGATACTTAGCTTTCCAAGAGTACACTGAGGAAGAAAACTCAAAGGGTCTTTGGTTCTTCCTCATGTAGTTGATCGTGTTCTCTATGGCTTTTGCTTCTGCTTTGACACGGCCTTCAGAGTTATCAATATGTATTGAGTGTACGTGTATGTCTTGTTCTGTGTGTTCCAAAAGGTTCCATAGTAATGACACACTGTCCATACCACCTGAGTACATTACTATGGCTGTTTCTTTGTCGTTCCCCTTGAAGTAGTTTTTGTTTAAACATATATCTAAAGCTTGCTTTACTTTAGTTTCATAACTCACTTTTTTCTACGTCTCCCTGAAGCTGTAACTGCGTGTTTTATTTTAGCAGGTCCGGTTTTTCGTCGCGCAGAAGAAGCCTTCTCAGCTTTGGTCATCTTAGCTGCAACAGCTTTAGGTCGACAAGAAGGGTAAGGACGTTTACTCTTGGTAGCTGACTTACGACCACAAGGCTTACCCGTTTTAACGTCCACCCAGTCTTCTTTAAACCATTTCTTAAGGGCTGCACCCTCTTTACTTTTTCTTACGGCCACTTTTGTTACCCCAGTTTTTAGCACCTACCTTACGGCATTTGGCTACAGCACCAGAAGCGTACGCGGAAGGCCAGACTTTATATCTGGACTTGACCTTACGCGCACAAGCGTCGTTTGCCTTTTTAGTTTTTGCTTTTGGCATAGCCGTTACTTCTTTTTCTTTCTGTTAGTTGCTGTTCGTTGACCGCGTTTTGGTAAAGCAACTTTCTTTTTAGGCTTTGTTGTTTTCATTCCGTAACCAGGCATAGCTTTCTCCTTTGCTGTCTTAGACAGGTCTTCAAAATGGAAAAGTTTTACAGATGTCTTTCCGTGAGTTTTACCTGAGTGTAACGACCCATCAGGCATCTTGTGCGTACCGCCTGTATATTCAGTGCCGTCACGCTTATAATGTTTTACACCTTTAGCCATAGTATTACCATTTTTTACATGACCAGTATCTAGCTGTTAGTTTACTGGGCGGGTTTGTGTCACACTTGTGACGCGCTCTGAACGACTTACGTCGCGCTGGCTGGTCTTTTTTGATAGTCATCTTAGCGTCACCAAAACGTATGGTCTTAGTCTTATCGCCTTGTTTGGCTACTACTACAAACTTCTTAGTAGGGTGATTAGGTGTTCTCTTTGGTTTGTTGAACCCGCTTACGCCCGCTCGTGCTAGTTTTGGGTCTTTCTTTGAGGGCATTACTCAACTCCTCTATTTGGCGCTCCAGTAGGTCCAGTCGGTCGAACTGGCCTTTGAAGTTGTTGTTGATCTGGTCTAGGAGGATTTGCATTTCGCGTTGCGTTATTAGCATTAGATTGTCCTTTTTGGTCTATTGCTTTTTCTTTGATAAGCGTTTCAGCAACTTTTAGACGACGTTCAAACTCTTTGTCCTCTTGGTCACCTTCACGCAGGTTACGGGTAATAGCGTTAATCTTGTCAATTTCAAGCTCTTGAGGTACTGCTTGAGCTTCTGCAGCCAACTTAGCGGCTCTAGCCTGTGACTCTTGAGCCTGAGCAGATAGTGCTGCAGTTTGTGACTGCTGGAATGCCATCTGCGCTTGCTGAGCCTCCATTTGCATCTGTTGTGCTTGAGGATTAGGCTGCATTGCTTGCTGCATAGCTGCAATAAGCTCTTCACGGTTAGACAAGTTCATGTTGTCAATAACTGACTGTATTAGTGTACTGTACAATGGTGAGTCCTGACCCATAGTCTGCAACAACTGTACAAGCTGAGTAACTTCGTATTCACGAGCAATAATTCCTAATGTACTGCTTGCATTAAACTTGTAGTCAGCAACAGGGTAGTTTTCTGGGTCAAACTGCATGTACCGATGTGCAGCTTTCTTAACAAATGGAATTAGGAAAGACTGCTGGAAGTTAATTAGTGTGCGCTTATGACGCTTAATAATAGCGCCAAGAGACATACTAATACCAGCGGCAGTAGCCTCGCCATTAACCTGACCTGCAATTCCTGCTGAGTCAACGGCTCCTGTTGCCTGCTGTACCATTTGCTGCAATGCTCCGGCTTGAGCAAAAGTGATTTGATTAACTTGACCAAAGTTGAATGGCTGGAGTACTTCACGCGGATCTCCGTTAGTCAGAATCATTTTACCAGGACGTACTTCTGGTTTTGCACCGCGTGGTAAACGAGTAGCGTCTATAGCCATCATCGGGTGAATAGTAAGGCTTAGTGCGTCAATACGTGCGCGTAGTTCTGTGTCCAAGGCTTTCTGACTGTTGTAACCTTTTTCACAAACACCACGACCCCAAAAGCGACCTGGTACTACGTCCCAAGGAAAAGCTACTACAGGACGATCAGACATCATGTAAGGGTTAGCCTCTGCCTTCAAAAGTATACCGCCGTTAGCAACCACTACAACGGCCTCTACGTAACGTGACTCAGCGTCTACCTCTCCTACCACTTCTTCGTCTTCGTCGCTTACAGCGGAATCTAGAAGCTCTCGTGGCACTAAACCGTAGTACTTAGTTAAACGTACCTTGTCGTCGTTGTAAATAGTTAAGTCTTGGTCAGGTTCCAAATCAGTATCGGGAGCAGCGGAACCTACGTACACGTCACGGTACACGCCTTGTTCCTGTAGAAGTTCCACTTGGTGTTTACTAACAAACTCATCAATAGCTACACCCATAGCGTCTTCAACATTGGTTGCTACTGGATCAATCAGGAAGTTCTGAGGCATTACTGGCTTAAGCTTAACAACTACACGGTCAGTAATGTTGACACCAACTGCCTGCAACTGTCCTTCCATAATAGGCTCAGTAGCAGGAACCATTTCCTTCATTTCTTCAATAACAATCTCACCAATGCCTGTACCAAAGACTGCTGAGTTAATTAGACACTCTGCGACAGCCTTACGTACCATGCAGTTTTCAAAGTCTTCCGTAAGCTTGTTACGTAGGAACTGCACGTCTTGTCTTTGGGTGTCACCAAGGTTGTCACTAACGTCAAACCACTTACCACGTCCGAAGGTGGCTTCTTCTAGTTCTGCTACATTAGACTCAACTGCTTGCTGAAGTGCAGGAGAAATAATACGGGAACGCTCAGACCCACGCTGGCTGTCAGCAGGATCCCATTGACCACGCCAGAGTCGATAATATTCTTCAAATTTACTTTCATAGTTGCTTTCGTAGTGGTCTCTCCAGTCTTCGCATTTAGTCATGACCCAGTCCTCAAGAGACTCTTGGATCATCAGTGGGTCTTGTTCGTATAGTTCACTCATATTAGTATCCTGCTACTACGTCTAAGATTTCGTGGTCTTCAATCTCGTACGTATAGTCGTACGCCACATTAGCCAGCTGGTCGATGTAAGCTAAAGCGTCAACCAAGTCATCGTGAGTTAATGGATCAGGGAACTGAAACAGCTGGTCAAGAAATCTAGCGTTCCATTCACCTTTATTTAACGTAATGTAGCCGTTTTCAAACCTACCTTGTAACGCCCACATAACTCTGTCTGTTTTCTTTTTATTACCGTGTGTCAGTTCTTCTACTCTAAAAAACGTACCGTACTTCTTTTGTAAGTCCACTAAAGGAGACATTACAGCTTGCTTAGCAATACCTCTTTCGATTCCAACCGATATGGGACGATAATCTCTAACGGCCTGAAAGATTTTGGTAGCCGTTTCGTCAAGACTCCATCGTCCATATATGATATTGTCAACAAACCAACCATGCTCACTAACTTTAACGACGGCAATGGCAGTTTCGTCAAGTTTAGAATTCTTTGTTCGTTTTTTATTGACTTCTTCAAAACCTGCCAAGTCAACGGCAATGTAGTAATCTCCTATTTCCGGCTTATCCTCACTAAAGCGTACCCAGTCTTCCTTAAACATTTCTGACCCACGCGCTTCAAACGACGCCATAAATTCCTGACGAAACGCATAAGACGACATAGAGCGTTTAGCAACATCAATTTCGTCCGCATCCAATAATGGATTGTCATAAGAAGTAAAGTGCCAAGCTTTGTACGTCGGATCATCGTCTAACTCCGCATATTTGTACAACTCATAAAAATGGTTGCGACCCATAGGTGTCCCTATGAACATCGCACAGCCCTTTTGGTCAGCCAAAGCAGGTCTCAAGATTTGTTCAAATACGTCAGGTTTCATGTCTGCGTACTCGTCCATCACTAGGAACTTGAGGCTGACACCTCGCATTGTCTCTGGTCTATCAGCACCTTTTAGGCTAATGGTAGCACCGTTGACAAGCTTAATTTGAAGATTATTAATGTGACTACCGCTAATAACAGGATGCCCCAGTTCAAGCAGGGTTTGCCACATGATGTCTCTGGCTTGTCCTTGAGTAGGTGCGACGTAAAATACATGGCCTCTGTCCGCCTGTAGTGCATTAACTATTAACATCCATGCTGCTAACCTAGACTTACCTGTACGTCGCCCAGCAGCTACTATTTTAAATCTTGTTTCATCTGCCCAGACTTCCTGTTGCCAAGGCAGTAGTTCTATATTAAGATCCATTAAAATTACTAAACGCTGCTGGTCTTTCTAGTAACTGAAAGGTAACTGCTACTTCCATTTGCCCTGTTGACGAAGACGCTTGAGTTTTTACAGTGTCTCCGTTATGTAGTACAAAAATACCGTTGTCGTTTTGACCGCCTATGATTTCTTTGTTGCCTGCACCAATGCTAGTGCCGTCAAAGAAGTACATTTGGTCTACACCGCCTGTCTCCCACCAAAGACTTATTTGATTTGTACTGCCACCGTGGTTAGCAATAAAGATATACACAATATGTATCGTGTAACCGGATGGTATAGTGAACAGTGTCTGCTCAGTAGCGTCTGATAACGTAATGTGTTTTGTATGAAGCATTAGTAAGTCCACATAACAGGTGATGTACCGCGTGTGTCTACGTGTACAAAACCCTTGTCAATACCAATGCCAGTAAACTTAAGCTCAATGGCTTTGGTTACAATCGTAAGGCGATCAGCGGCATTTGTTATTTTTATGTCTGCCGCGATGCCTTGTGCGTGAGTACCAGGTACGTCTTTCTTAGCCTCTATAGGATGCTTGGTTGGATGCCTATAGCCACTCGTGACTTCAAAAGGAAAACCACATGCCTCACGTAACTCGTCTAACTTTTCTAAAAACTCTCGTTCCATGTTGTTGGTGCCTGTAACCTGACAGTCAAACTCTTCTCGTGTGAAGTACTTAAGAGACATCTTCTACTTCTCCTTCAATAATGTCAGGTGTTGAGACCTCAGCAGTACCAACGCCACTAATGTTGATCTGAATAGCGTTTCTACCAGTGTCCTTTACTACGTCTTTTTCAAAAGCACCTACAGGCAACATACGGTCCATAATTAACTTCCAAGCTGCAGCCTGATTCTTATGGTCGTTGTCCAAAGCAGCATCAAAAATAGTCTCCAACACCAGTCGTGACTTAGGTGACGCCAACATACGTGCTTTGTATTCATTGATTATCGCTGCGTCACCCTTTGGTCGGCCTACTTTGCCTTTGTTACCTGGCTTAACAGCAGCTACTTCTGACTTTCGGGGTCTACCACGACCTCTTTTTTTTATTTCTTGAGTCATGATTAAAATTATCCCTAATTACAACTATAGTATAACACAAGTTTACACAAAAGTCAAGTTATTTTTTAGTTATTTTACAAAGTAGTAGTTTTACTAGTGAAAACAATAGGTTACATGAGTAGTAATTACCGTTATTTTTTCTAATTTTGGCTTATTTTGTGCTTAGGTGGCTACAACTATAGTTATACAGCGGCAACACGGGCTCCCCCCTTGAATTTACACCAGGAAACCGAAGAAGTCAAGTGGTAATTTACACAGTTGACATGGGTTGCAACTCGTGTTAGCCACTGGAGTTGGCATGGTTCTTGCACGAGGTGCACCATAAGACCAACACGGGAAACTTGGCATGGTGTTTGCATGGGTTGACAAGTGTGTGAGCTTATGTTGGACCCTTTGGAGCTACCTTTATATCACGCACGTACGCGACTATATGATTCACCTGGTGTTGTCAATAGTCCAAACATGTGAAATATTTACAGTTGACACGGGTCATCAAATGCGGCCTAATGAAGTCAACAGCAACAAAGACGGAGCAACACAACATGACTACAACATACAACGGATGGACAAACAGAGAGACATGGCAGGCTAACCTATGGCTTGACAACGACGGCATCTTTGAGATGTTTAGAGAAGATCGGGAAGCAGTAACACCGGAACGGCTAGAGTCATTCCTTGAGGAACTGCTACACGAGCACACTGGACAAGGCTCACTATTAGGTGACATCGTTACCGACTGGATGTTATCGGTTAACTTTGACGAAATAACAGCCAACGTAAACGAGGAATAAACACAATGACAACTTATCAAGCGGCGTTGTACAAACTAAACAAAGCTAAAACACTGAAGGAACTTAAAAGGCTAGACAAAAGTTTTGAAAGGATTTACAACAATGGCTTGTTTACAGTCATTCAGTATCAGACACTAGATCAAAAACTGGTAGATAAACTAATTGAATTAGAGGGCTAACCAATGAAACTTAAGCAACTAGGCAGCAACAAGACACAAGTCACCTTCGACCTTCATACTGGCAAGATGGACGTGTTGTTCAGCTATGAGACACCAGTGGCAGCATGGCTACCAAACAGAGGCTACATACGCACAAACCAGAAGTTTAGCGTTACCACTACCAAACACATTAACCAGTGGCTAAACGGTGCTGAAGCTCAGGAAGTGCCGCAGTCACAACTAGAGGAGCTAGTATCATGAAGGACACTATTGACTGCTTTACAAGCTTTGACATGAACCAAGGTAAAACTAAAGTATTCTGCGGCTACTCAGGCATAAACAATGCTCACATAGTCTGGAGACAAGATGGTGACTACGTGGGCAACATGTTGATCTACAGTGACGCTGGAGACGCTTTGGAGGACTTCAATACACGTAAAGAGTTTGCACAGTCTATGGGAGCGCTAGATCATGTTTGAACAGTGGCAACCATGGTGGGACGTTGTGATCCTTTTGGTGGGCTTTGGCATCACGTCAATGGTACTTAAGGCATACGAGATGCGAACCAGGAAACCCAAAGGAGCAACCAGGAAATGAGAGTCTTAGTCGCTTGTGAATATTCAGGGAGAGTAAGAGAAGCCTTTGCAGCTTTAGGGCATGATGCGTGGTCATGTGATCTATTACCTGCAGATGATAACTCATCAAAGCATTATCAAGAGGACTGCATCGGAGTAATGAAACGAGAACAATGGGACATTATCATAATGCACCCGCCATGCACAGCTTTAGCTGTCTCTGGTAACGCTTGGTACGGTCAAGGCATGCCAAAACATAACGAGAGACTGAAGGCCATAGAGTGGACTAGAGAGCTTTGGGAGACTGCAAAGGCAAACGCTAAGTTTGTCTGTATGGAAAATCCTGTTGGTGTCTTACCTTTTAAGCCTACGCAGTATGTTCAGCCTTGGATGTTTGGACATCCTGAGTCAAAGAAAACCGGCCTTTGGTTGCACAACTTACCGCCATTAACTGAGACTGACAACGTAAAAGAAGTAATGGACAAACTTCCAAAGAACCAACAACAGAGAATTCATTACTTACCACCTAGTGCTGACAGATGGAAGATTAGAAGCACTACCTTTGAAGGCGTAGCGGAAGCTATGGCTAATCAATGGGGGTAACTTATGAAATTTAACTTTTACTTTTCGTCTAAACCTATGCTACAACTATTGTACATACCAAGCCATAACAACTTAAGATATACCTACGTGTTGTCCGTTGCATGGTTTAGGTGTGAAATAAGTAAATATTACTGGAGGTACTTTTGAAGAACAGAAGCCACGTAAAGGACTACTTTATGTCACAGGAAGAAGTAGCCAAAGCGTTAAACATGACACGTTCAGAAGTTCAACAAACGGAATGCACAGCATTGAAGAAGTTAAAACGATCAGGTAAGCTCAGGAGATACGTAGGAGCTAAGGAGAACTAAAGATGGCGAGAGAACTAGTGGACATCTGGCAGGACGACTATGACAACATGGTGGAAGGCAAAGGCATCTATCGGGACTACGAGAGAGATCCTGAAGAGGAGCCGGACTTTGACGCTATGGACACGACAGTAACTAATTTACTGCTAACCACTGAGGAACTAAACCAGGAACACCAGAGGCAACTAGAGAGAATGCAACAGTTAGCCGACGCAATTAAACACTGGAGATACTTAACAGGGAGAATTAACAATGGTTGAACATATGCTGCCACCAGATCCTACAGACTACTTTAGTGCTGCAGAAATGGATTACATGATGGCTATGATTGAGGACTATGAAGTTGAAATGTTTAGACTTCAGGTGAAACAAAGGCTGAAAGAGATGGACAGGAGCGACCTAGAGCGCAACATGTTGGACATCTACGGAGACGACTGGAAAAACATATGAGATGTAAAGCATGTGATCGAATATTGGAAGAAAAAGAATTGTTAAAGAAAGACAACCAAGGGAACTTTATTGATCTATGCAACAACTGCTTATTTTCTTCTATAGATACTAATGTAGACAGCATTGGTACTATTACTGAGGATTTATTCTTGACAAATGATGAGGACTATGATACCCTCTACTAAAGTAGTACCTATGTAGTACCTTAGAAGTAAACAGAAGTAGTTAAACATTAGTAGTAAACAAAAGTAGTAAACAAAAGTAGTAAACAAAAGTAGTAAACAACATTAGTACTTCAGTAGTACAACAGGAGATAACTTAAGTATGATTAGAGACGAGTTTAGTGTGTACGAAGTGACCGGAGGTGACTACTCCATTTATCGACTAGGCTTCATTGAGGCCAGAGAGATCGCTAACGAGATAATGAGGCGTGACCCTTATGGTGGTATACCTTTTGTTTTTAAGCTTGAGATGGACGCTAGAGAAGCTCCTAGCGACACTGTGAAAATCAGTAGGTCCGACTTTGAAGTATTCCTGGACAAAGTTAGTGATCCATTTCCAACACCAGAGGACGATTAACATGACTTACAAACAACTATTGGAAGTTTTACAGCGTATGCCTGAGTGTTATCTTGACCAACAAGTGACTTTCAGTTCTGGAGAAGAAGACGAGCAAGTAATCAATGCAGCTAGAATTTCCTACTTTACGTACCTTGTGAACGATCCTAGTATGCCAACAGAAGGCAACTTTGTGTTGGCTTTTGACTAAATGATGTGGTATAATATTAGTATGGCTAGAGAGGATCTAGTCGCAACCCAAGTAGAAACGGAGATTATTCCAATGGCAACAATCGAAGGCATTTGTAACTTTAGCAACCTAACTGAGCATGACGTGTACAACGGTCAGGACACCGGCCAATTCTCTATGACTATCACTGTGTCAGAGGACGACGCCAGTGAACTAGCGGCACTAGGTGTAAAGATCAAGGACTACCAAGGTGCTAAGCAGCGTAAGTTTAAGTCAAAGTACGACGTACGGACATTTGACGCTGAAGGTAATCCTTACAGAGGTGAAGTACCTTATAACTCTAAGGTGCGCCTGAAGTACAAGCTAGGTCAGCCACATCCTGTACACGGTGTGTCTACTTACCTGGAAGCAGTAAAAGTTTTAGAAGAAGCAGAGTTGGAACTAGGAGAACTTGCAGACTTCTAACATGGCTAACTTTGTGAGACATGAAGGGTGTCCCAAGTGTAATTCTTCGGACGCCCTTGCTATTTACGACGACGGTTCTACGCATTGCTTTAGTGCCGTTTGTGATTACCATACAGGTGGAACAGGTGACATGTCCGAAGTTATACCCATTGCAAAAGCTAAGCCACTACAGATGTTTGGTACAGTGGCGGCTATACCTAACAGAAGAATATCCAAAGAAACCTGTATGCGCTTTGGCGTTACCATTGAGTACGGCACTACAGGTGAAATAGTCAAACACTACTACCCTTACTATGACGTAAACACAGGTGAAGTATGTGCAGCCAAAGTCAGAGAAGTCAAAACCAAAAACTTTTTTAGTAACGGAGACCCAAAGAATGCTGGGTTCTTCGGACAACAACAGTGCAGTACTAACAAGTTCATAACAATCACGGAAGGTGAACTTGACGCCTTAGCTGTGTACGAGATGTTCAACAAGCAGTACGACGTGGTGTCACTACGTGCAGGTGCGTCCTCTGCAGCCAAGGAGATCAAGGAACAGCTAGAGTGGCTCGAAGGGTACGACCAAGTGGTACTCTGCTTTGACAATGACAAGGCCGGTGACGCTGCTCTGGAACAAGTCAAAGATCTCTTTAGCCCCAACAAGTTAAAAATAGTAAAGTTACCGTTGAAGGACGCCAGTGACATGCTCATGGCGAACCGTGTTAAGGACTTTACGCAAGCATGGTGGAATGCAAAGGTTTACCGTCCTGACGGCATTGTTGCAGGAACTGACACATGGGACACACTGGTACAAAAGCGCCAGGTGAAGTCCATACCTTATCCTTGGAACGGCCTCAATGAGTTAACAAGAGGACATCGGCCTTATGAGTTGGTCACGATCACTAGCGGCAGTGGTATGGGAAAGTCCCAATTTATCAGAGAAATCGAATATGATTTACTACGCCGATGCGAAGGCAATATTGGAGTCTTGGCGCTTGAGGAAGATTTGGCCAGAACATCGCTTGGTATCATGTCGGTGGCAGCAAACAGACCCTTACACTTGGAAGAGGACACGCCAGTGGACGAGCTTCGGCCATTCTGGGAAGCCACATTGGGAACAGGACGTTACTACTTATTTGACCATTGGGGGTCAACTTCAGCAGATAACTTGCTCGCCCGTGTTCGCTACATGGCAAAAGCACTTGACTGCCGGTACGTCGTACTGGATCACTTGTCCATCGTCGTCAGTTCCCAAGAGTCAGGAGACGAGAGAAAAGCCATTGACGAGATCATGACACGCCTACGCACACTCGTAGCTGAAACAGGCATCTGCCTATTCCTCGTGTCACACTTACGCAGGTCACAAGGCAAGGCACACGAGGACGGAGCACAGATCAGCTTAGGTGAACTACGTGGTTCACAAGCTATCGCACAGTTGTCAGACATTGTCATTGGTATGGAACGTGACCAGCAGAACGAAAACGAAGACGTAAGAAACACTACTACTGTTCGTGTCCTCAAGAATAGGTACACAGGTGAAACTGGACCCGCTTGTTGGCTACAGTACGACAAACAAACAGGGAGGTTACAGGAAGTCGCAAATCCTAATACAAACGAGGACTTTTAATGCCTTATAAACGAATGCATAAAAATGAAAAGAAAAAATTCATTCAAGACTATAAGATGGAGAAAGGCTGTGAAAAATGTGGTTATAACGAAATACCTCAAGCATTAGAACTGGACCACATTGACAGAACAAAGAAAAAAGCTAAGATGGCTAGAATGCATCATTATGGTTGGAACGCTATAATTAAGGAGCTAGAGAATTGCCAAGTTCTTTGTGCTAATTGCCATAGAAAAAAGACAACGGAAGAGAAAGACTACTTAGAAACTGACTACGTGGAGCCTGAAGAACTGCAGTATGATTTATTTGGATCTTGAAGCTGACGGTTTAGACCCAACAACCATTTGGTGCGTAGTAACCAGGGAAAATGGTGTTAATACTGTGCATACCACTCCAGACAGCCTCTGTGAGGCTCTGAGAGGCTCTGTGAGCGTCGTTGGACACAATCTGATAGGGTACGACCTGCCTGTCCTAAATCGTCTCTGGGACGTTTCTGTGGCTTCTGAGCGTATAGTCGATACTTTGGTACTTTCACGTCTTTTTGAACCAAGCAAGTCAGGTGGTCACTCTTTGAGGAATTGGGGGAACGAGTTGGGCTTTCCCAAAGGTGACCATTCTGACTTTTCTTGTCTGTCACAAGAGATGATTGACTACTGCATACAGGACGTAGCAGTCACTGAAGCAGTACACCAGAAGTTAGTCAGTGGTATGGACAAATGGGAAAACAAGGAGTGTCTAGACCTTGAACATAAGGTTCAATGGATCGTGCAGCAGCAGGAGAACAACGGCTGGCTTCTTGACCAGGACTTAGCTAACAACCTCTGCGCTACCTTCAAGGAAGGCATGAATGACATACAGTATGAACTACAAGAGATGTTTCCACCCATTGTCGAAGAGAGGTATTCTGAAAAGACCAAGAAGCGCCTTAAAGATAAGGTTACGGTTTTCAATGTCGGTTCACGGCAACAAGTGGCAGAGAGACTTCAAACAAAAGGTGCGGTGTGGACGGAACTCACGCCAAGCGGAAAGCCCGTTGTTGACGAAAAGACGCTTAAGCAGAACGATCATGTCCCTGAAGCGGCAAAAGTTCTGGAATATCTGTTGCTTCAGAAGCGCCACGCGCAGGTACTCTCGTGGCTGGAAGCTGTCCAAGAGGACGGTAGAGTACACGGAAGAGTCATTAGCAATGGTGCTGTTACTGGTCGCATGACTCACCAGAATCCTAATATGGCTCAGGTTCCAGCTGGCCATAGTCCTTACGGTAAAGAGTGTCGCTCCTGTTGGACAGTCCCTGACGGTAAGAAGCTCGTAGGTTTTGACGCTAGTGGTCTTGAACTACGTATGTTAGCTCACTACATGAACGATGAGGAATTTACTAATGTCCTACTCACCGAAGACATTCATACAAGAAACCAAATGGCTGCTGGGCTTGAAACAAGACCTCAAGCAAAGACTTTCATCTACGCTTTCCTCTATGGAGCAGGCGATGCCAAAATCGGATCTATCGTTGGAGGAAGCGCAAGAACTGGCGCACAACTTAAACAAAGATTCCTACGAAATACACCTGCTCTTGAAAGTTTACGAGAACACACTACTAGAGCAGCTCAACGAGGCTATCTCAGAGGACTTGACGGTAGACATCTCAGGATTCGATCTGAACATGCTGCACTAAACACACTGCTACAGGCTGCTGGTGCTATAGTCATGAAAAAGGCTTTGGTTATCCTTGACGACTATGCAAAACAGTGGGATATTGACTACAAGTTTATAGGTAACATACATGATGAAGTACAATCGGAAGTGGCTAAAGAACAAGCAGAGAAATTCGGTTGGCTTGCGGTCGAATGTCTCAAGGCGTCAGGCGTACACTTTAAACTCAGATGTCCGCTTGACGGAGAGTACCAAATCGGAACTACGTGGGCAGAAACCCACTAAGGCTAAACCATGAAAAACATCTACACACTAATAAAAGACATTTATGACCTGGTAGAGACTAAGGAAGTACCTGAAGGCGTAGACATTGAAGAGTGCATTGAAGCCTTTGGTGAAGGCGTTAAGCGTCTCATGCGCAACGAATTTACACAGAAGCGTGACGACTCAAGGAAGTTACGCATGTCCAACATAGGACGCAGTGACCGCTTCCTTTGGAACGTCTGGAATGACGTAGAAAAGATGGACGACATGCAGGGTCACACGTACGTTAAGTTCCTGTACGGGCATTTGATTGAGGAGATGTTGCTATTCCTCACACGAGCAGCAGGTCACGAGGTGACGGATGAACAGAAAAAGTGTGAAGTTAACGGTATTAGTGGCTCTATGGACTGCAAAATTGACGGTGTTGTCACTGATGTTAAAAGCGTGTCCACTTTTGGGTTTAGAAAATTCAAAGACGGAAATCTCGCTTTTGATGACCCGTTTGGGTACGTTTCTCAAATTAAGGGATATGCAAGAGCAGAAGGCCAAACTAAGTACGGATGGTTAGCCATGGACAAGCAGAATGGTCACTTGTCGTACCTTATGTATGATGATGAGGACACTCAAGCGCCTGTTCATGAGAAGATCGGTTATGACATTGGTGAACGTATTGACCACATCAAAGCAATGGTGGAACAACCTGAGCCACCAGAACACTGCTACCAGCCAAAGGAAGACGGCAAAAGCGGTAACATGAAGTTGGACACTGGCTGTTCCTACTGTTCCTATAAGAAAAACTGTTGGCCTAACGTAAGAGCCTTTGCTTATTCGTCAGGACCACGCTATTTAGTAGAGGTGTTTAATGAGCCGAAGGTCCAAGAAATCAGCATTTAGAAGCACGTTTGAAGAAGATGTCAGCAAGATACTTAAGGGTTTTGACTATGAGCCGTTCACAGTTCCATACATTATTGAGCGTTCTTATCGTCCTGACTTTGTTCACAATGCTTCTGGTACCCTTGTTGAATGCAAAGGGTACTTCAGAGACGGAGACACCAAGAAGTACACCAGTATCAGAGACAGCTTGCCTACAGGACAACAACTAGTGTTTGTGCTTATGCAGCCCAACAAAAAAATAAGAAAAGGTGCCAAGATGACAATGTCACAGTGGTGCGACAAAGAGGGAATACTATGGTACACGTTGAACACGTTGCAGGAGTTAATTGACTATGTCACTAACTTTGGGGGAGATGAAGGAAAAGCTTCTGAAGCTGTATGATCCTGACGACTTATTGGAAGCGTTAGAGATTACTTCTGAACAGTTGCTTGACAGGTTTGAAGACAAACTAATCAACAGGTTTGACTTCTTTGAAGAGGAATTTAAAGAGGAAGAGATTTATGAGTATTGACCAAGCTAGTCCTGAAGAATGGGACGCATTAACAGCATTAAACAACTTGTCTATCAGGAAACCTGTAGACCCTGTAAACAAGCCAGATCACTACAACAAAGGTGCTGTCGAAGCGATAGAAGCAATCAAGGCGTCCATGCCTGAACACGAGTTCAGAGGCTACTTAAAGGGTAACGCATTGAAGTACTTGTGGCGTTACGACTACAAAGGAAAGCCAGTAGAGGACTTACGTAAGTGTCGCTGGTACATTGAACGACTGATAAAGGAAATAAATTAATGGACGCATACCAACAGTACATACACAAAAGCAGGTACGCAAGGTACTTGCCTGAAGAGCAACGGCGTGAAACCTGGGAAGAAACCATCGACCGTTACCTCAACTTCTGGATTGAGAAAGGTAGGCTTACTCTTGAGGAAGCTAATGGTATTTTTTCTGATATTCACAACCTAGACGTTATGCCTAGCATGAGAGCCTTGATGACTGCAGGTGAGGCTCTTGACCGTGACAACGTAGCAGGTTTTAACTGCTCTTATTTACCTATTGACCACCCTAAAGCTTTTGACGAAATGATGTACGTACTTATGTGCGGCACAGGTGTCGGCTTTAGTGTTGAACGACAGTACATTTCTAAGTTGCCGGAAGTAGCAGAGGATTTTCATGACACGGATACCATTATACACGTCGCTGACAGCAAAATTGGATGGGCTAAAGCCTACAGAGAACTTATTAGCCTGTTGTATTCAGGTCAGCTTCCAAAGTGGGACGTATCTGGAGTACGACCTGCAGGGGCAACCCTTAAAACCTTCGGAGGTAGAGCGTCTGGTGCGGAGCCTCTTGTTGACCTCTTTAAATTTACCACAGAGGTCTTTAGGGCGTCTGCTGGACGTAAGCTTTCCTCAATCGAGTGTCACGATATCTGCTGTAAGATTGCACAAATCGTTGTCGTCGGCGGAGTTAGGCGAAGTGCTCTCATCAGTCTCAGTAACCTCACTGACGATAGACTACGACGGTGTAAGTCAGGCCAATGGTGGCAAGACAATCCACAACGAGGACTAGCGAACAACTCAGCGTGTTACACAGAGAAGCCAGACTTTGAGGCATTTTTAGATGAATGGAAAAGTTTATACGAGTCCAGATCCGGTGAACGAGGAATGTTCTCTAGGATTGCAAGTCAAAAACAAGCTGCAAAGAACGAGCGACGAGATGCTACCTATGACTTTGGAACTAATCCATGTAGCGAAATCATCCTCCGACCTAATCAATTCTGTAATTTGTCAGAGGTTGTTGTCAGGGCGTCCGATAGTTTGTCAGACCTTAAACGAAAAGTACGTACTGCGACTATCCTTGGAACTTTACAGGCTACCCTGACAGACTTTCGTTACCTACGTAAAGTGTGGAAGAACAACACTGAAGAAGAAGCATTACTTGGTGTTAGCTTGACGGGCATCATGGATCATCCGACGTTGTCGGGAAGGAGAGACAAAGGTGTACTCAAGACATGGCTTACTGAGTTACGTGAAGAAGCTATCGCTACGAATAAATCGTGGGCTGACCGACTATCTATTAATACTTCTACTGCTATCACCGCCGTTAAGCCTAGCGGTACTGTTAGTCAGCTGGTGGATTCTGCTAGTGGGATACACCCTAGATATGCACAGCAGTACATTAGACGAGTCAGAGCAGACGCAAGAGACCCACTGTGTACAGTACTCGAAGCCGCAGGAATACCCGTAGAGGACGACGTAATGTCTCCTAGTACTAAGGTATTCTCCTTTCCAATAAAGTCTCCTGAAGGCGCTGTGGTAGCGTCTGAGATGGGAGCAATGGAACAACTTGAGCTATGGGAAATTTACCAGGATTTCTGGTGTGAACATAAGCCGTCTATGACCTGTTACTACCGTGACGATGAGTTCTTGGAAGTAGGTCAGTGGTTGTACAATAAGTTCGACAAGATAAGCGGAGTTAGTTTCCTCCCTTATTCCGAACATACGTACCAACAAGCGCCTTATGAACCCATAGACTTAGAGACCTATGAGAAGCTGAAGAAAGAGTTTCCTGAGACCATTGATTGGGCAATCTCAGAAGACTCAGACATGACGGAAGGGTCTCAGCAGTTAGCCTGCACTGGTAATAACTGTGAGTTGTAAAGCAACATAGTTGCGGTTACTTAAGGGGTCTTATGACCCCTTTTTTATTTGCTATGAAGAAGTCTGTACAGTTCAGGTTCTTGAGCTTTTACTAAAGGCATCTTACCTGATCTTATCAAAGCTGCTTTAACTTTCGCCCTTTGAGAATAAGGAAGTCTTTTTATTCTTTCTACAGCTTCTTTATCAAGTACTTTTTCTGAAGTAGTACTCACAAACGGAGTTGTTGCAGTTATAGAAGGTGCCCTGATTCCAGCTTCTCGTAAAGGAACAGTAGCTTGTCCTGCTCTTTCTACAAAACCAGAGATTCCTTTTTGTAGACCTGTCTGTTTTGCAAAGATACGTTGAGCAGTTTCAGTAGCTAGTAAGCGAGAGCCTACTACACCAGTTCCTAGTGTTTTACCTATTTCTGGCGTCGTTGCTGTTAGCACCTGTCCTACTAAAGCAGTATTGAATAAGCGCTCAAACACAGAAGCATCAAAAGACTTAGGTGCAAACCTAGCCAGTTCCCTTTCTTTATTATTTAAGTCCTTAGCTTGTTGTTCTAAGTTTGCTAACTGAACCTTGTGTTTTTCTCTTGCTGTTGTCACAAGGTCTTTTACTCTAGCTCTAACTTCAGCTGTTTGCTTTAGTCCTGAAAAGCGTTCCCTAACGTCTTTTATGTCTCTTGCTAACTGAACTGCTGCGTCATCCTTAGCTTTGCTTAGTGATTTCTTCTCTAGTTTTATTTGAGACTTTAAATCAGAGACAATGCCGTTTACGTCAGTGTTGGCCTTTTGTAAAATTGCGTCGTTTCTTTGTCTAGCTAAGTTTGCAATCTCTTGCGCTTCTCGTTGTAGATTTACGTTACCTCTTGCAGACATATAACGACTAAATCCTTTGGAAGATTCGATCCAGTCTTCAGCAGTAAACGCTCCTTGAACTACGGCTTTACCTCCAGTAGCTCTTCTAGTAGATTCTTCAACTAAACGCTTAGTGGCCCATAAACCGTTCTCTGCATCAAAAGCTTTTCTTTCAGCAGGATTAAGACCGTTTCTAATGACAGTGTCAAAGTAGTTTTTTATTGAGTCCACATAGTTTCTAGTCAACGGGTCATTTTCAGTAACACGATTAATTACACTACCTATACGAGAACGTAAATTAACAAGATCTTCTCCAGTAATTTGACCTTTAGTAGTTAGTTTATTTAAACTTACTTCGGCGTACTCCAGTACTTCATCAAGCTGTCTGCCGACTAGTACAATATCTGGATCATCTTCGTGTAGTTTTCTAAGTTTTGCTATTACTTGGTCTGGTTCTATTTTATAAGTTTTAGACTTTGCTGTGGCGTATCCGTACTTTTTCCAAAGATCATCTAAAGCTTTGAGAGCATCTTGAGGATCTAAAGTAGTTATTGTGGTTACTTCGTCTTTAGGAGCAGCACCAGGTGCAGCTAATGTTAAAGCGTCTGCTCTAAACTGACCTTGAACAGCGTTAACTGCTTCGTCTGCTTCTTTTACTGCAATAGCTTTTAGATCATCTTTTGACGCATTTACTATGTTCGTAAGACGGTCTACTTCATCGTCTGTTAGCCTTTGAGCAGAATTAGTAGCAAGCTTTTCGTTTAGACGTAACTTTTCTACTGCGTCACTCTGCATGTCATCAAGAGAACTTTTAGACAATTTAAGCTCAAGTGCATTAGCCTTTTTAGCTCTGGCTACTTTATCTTTGGCTGTTTCTTTTAAGTTCACAGCAGCTTTACGCATGATGTAAGAAGGTGCAATCTTTGAAGCAACAGACCTAACTTGTTGTTCTGTAAGTGTCATGCCGCCATAAGCCTTAGAAACAACAGACCTATAAACAGGAGCAACAGGATGCTCAGTAAACATTAAGTTAATAAAATCTTTACCTTGCCCTAACTGTTGAGCCATCTTATTATTTACAGCACCAGAGTACGTCTTTTTTATACCTTCAAAACCAAAAGGAATTACAGCACCAGCAGCAAAACTTAGTCCTGCGTTTTTTAAAGCCTCATCAGTATTTTCTCCTTCAAAGCCTGCTACAGCAGCAAGAGGAGCACCTACAGCAGCAGAAACAACAGGAGTTGGTTTAGTAGCCATAGCAATACCAGCTTTATTTAAAACACGCTCTAGTGGTTTTATTGCGACTGTTTTTGTAGGGGCCTGTGCTGCGTAATAAGAAGCCATTTTACTTAATGTAGCGGCATCGTCAGCAGCTAAACCAACTTGTCCTCCTACAGCAGACCTTACTCCTACTCCTCCTGTAACTGCGGCTTGTCCTTGTCGTAGTCTAGCTGCGGTTGTTAGTAAAGCACCACCAGCAAGAGAAACAGGAGAAAAGATGTTTCCTGTTATTTGTCCTACAGTTCCTGCAATAGGTTTTCTTTCCATAAACTCTGCTGTTTCTGCTTCAAGATCAGCCAGCATTTCTTCACGGATAGTAGTAATGTCTTTACCTTGAGAAAGCTCAGGATAAAAAGCCTTAAAAGCAGCTGCAGAAATCCAACTACCTACTTCTTCACTTTTGTTTAGCCACAGTCCGTCAACAACTAAACGAGCAGCCATCATTAAATCATCAGAAGTCCATTCTTCTTCTCTATCTAGTTCTTCGTACGTACCCTTTGCAACTCTTTCTTCCGTTTGTTGTTCTGTTGTAAGAGCATAGTCTCTATACCTATTTACAGAAGAAGGCTTTCCTGTAACAAAACGGGAATAACGGTTGTTTGGAGATATCTCTTCTCCAGTAACAATATTTTGTTCTGCCATGATTAGACCTCATCTGTACTTAGCAGGAAAAATTTTAAACGCGTCTGTAAACTCAGTTAAAATTTGTTGTCTTTCTTGGTCTGTTTTTGCGTTTTGCATGTCTATATCAAGTTGTTGTGCTGCTTGTCTATATCCATTAGCTATTCGAGTAAATCCAACAAAAGTAGGCGCTCTAACTTGATCTGGACCCATTTGTTTTTCTATAAAGTTTTCTGCAAGAAGACCAACATCAATAGCAGCTGAAAGTATTCTTTGTTCTGCGTCTAAATAGTCCTGTATTTCTGCCGCACCTGCATTTGACGGAGGAAAACCTTGAGAAAAGATAGCAATGTCTGTATCAGAAGCAACACCAGGAGGAAGACTATTAATAATTTTAGTATTCTTTTCCCTTATAAACTTAGTTTTAGCTTGTTCTGACTCATCTCTTACTCCAGCAGCGGTGTAAAAAGCAGTTCTAATGTTTCCTAATAAACCAGGTGTAATGTCAGTAGTTAAGAGTCTGTTGCTCAAGTCTCTGTTTGACTGAAGAGAAACATTTGCTGTAGCTGTTGCGTCTTGGTACTCATAAAACTTGTCATAAGTTTGAGGAGCCATATCTTCTGGTTTAAAATCCTTTGCAGGATCTAAAGGATCAAGGTCAGCCCTGTTTCTGCTTTGAGCATAGTTGTTTATAGACTCTGTAGTATATTTTCTTTGCTCTACAAGAGTTTGTAGATGGTCATTAAACTTGTCGTCTGGTGCATTAGCATATAGTTCTTGACCTTCAGGACTAACTAAAGCAGATCCTTCAGCAACAACAACAGGTTTTTTAGGCTCTGGTTTTGTAGCTATGTAATTTCTAAGGAAAGTAACGTCAGCACCTTCTAAAGCTGCAACCATTTCAGCATCGTTTCTTCCTTTTGCTATTTCAATAGCTCTATCTTCTAGTGCCTTTCTGTTCCTTTCTTTTGTTTCAAGCTGTTCTTGAGCAATAGTAGCCTGACGCTTAACTTGTCCACGCTGTTCTGCTTGTGCAATTTGCTCAGGTGTAGCACCTAAGCCAACAAGAGAACCAAGAGCGTCTTGGTAGTCACGGCCTTCCGCTACTGCTTGTTCCAAACCAAACAAACCACCAGTAACGCCACGTTGAGTTTGCTCACGTTCCTCTTTCATCC
>Ga0208645_1000754_pt1 | contig 32081 bp, 49 predicted proteins | sample VirMetDEL_Sep_01_FD_184519 | JGI IMG/M metagenome (GOLD analysis project Ga0208645, IMG submission 184519) | Aqueous microbial communities from the Delaware River and Bay under freshwater to marine salinity gradient to study organic matter... | ecosystem: Environmental > Aquatic > Marine >... | reverse complement strand
GGACATATCATTCCGGAAACGTAATGTTATGGCATGTTACGGATAATGATATCTCTAGTCTTTTCAATAACTTGCGCCTGATACGCTATATGTAACGGAATGTTATTCTACTTATGCGGCGTATCATACACAATAACACTGTGAAATGTCCCGTGACACGTTTTTTCGTCTTTTTGATTGCAAGAAAATTGCATTTAGCATTTGACATGCATTTAAAACGGCATTAATTGTGTATTCGTTCAAACGTCAACAACACAAACGGAGACGACAGATGACCAAGCAAGAGCAATACAGAGTTGCCGCCGAACTTCACGCCGCAGACGCCGTGATGGCGAAAATCCGCAACGAATGGGACAAAATAGATTACCATAACGAGATGGCCGCATTTTACCGGGTTCAAGAACACAAGGCAGCGGCGCGTTAAGCGCCCTGCCGAATGGGAGAGAGAAAGATGGTATACGAGATTAAACGACGCGAAACCCGATGGGGTCCTTCGGTGCCAGTGTTCGACGTTTATGTCGATAATGAAGGCGTTGGCAGTATCCAGCCGCTGTTTAAAACGCTGAATAGTGATCGGCCCTACGGCTACCACACATACATTTGCATTGAATATGATGCGCTGACCGATGACAGCGGGTTCCCTAATGAGTACCGCACACAGCGCGAAGCGTTCGCGGCGGTTGCTGATATGATGGAACGAAATGGCATTGAGGCAGCGGCGCGATAAGCGCCCTGCCGGGAGAGGAGAGAGATGATGGAATACGCATTAATCATGACGTCCTTGGTTATCGTCCCGGCAACTATCATGACGGGGTTTATTATTTACATCGAAGCGACGCGCTAACACGCGCCACCGCGCACACACCAGAAAAAGGGAAACACGATGAACACACAAGATCAAAAATACAACGGCTGGACAAATTACGAAACGTGGCGCGTTAACCTGGAAATTTTCGACGGCTACGAACCCGAACAGGCGGTAACGGCGGAAGGTCTGGAAGATATGGTGGAAGATTATCTTTCGTTCGGCGTCGATACCAGCAACGGACCTTGTCTCGCGTTAGATTATGCGCGGGCGTTTGTTTCCGCCGTTAATTGGTACGAAATCGCGAAACGCATAAACGAAGATCACGAATTGACCGAAACCGATTAACGCAACGGTGCGCATCTGAAAGGGTGCGCACAATGCGTTAATTGTGACGCGATCCAGGAAAAGGAAAAACGATAATGAGCACCCTATCAGTTGAGCGCGCCCGCGAAATTTTGGCGGAAACCGTTTGGGCGACGCCCGATAGTTATTTCGGACACAACCCGACAGGCGAATATGTTATCGCGACGCAAACACGCGACAGCGATTGCCTAACCCGCTCAAATTATATTCGCATCTTCGAAGATTTACTGGACAATCCGACAGGCGACGATTTCGTTTACGATTGGCGGGCGTCGCACTGGGCGTGCGGTTGGGTTGAATACATCATGTTGAAACCGGACGCGCCCGAAACCTTGTTAATTAAGGCGGCTGAAATTTTGTCCGCATTGGCGGACTATCCGGTCTATGACGAAGATCATTACTCGCAAATGGAATATGACGAAATTTGCGAATATTGGGACAATATGGGGCTGCGTGAACGCGTCGAATATTGCCGTGATAATGATGTTTCGATTTTCGCCGCGCGTTCGGACGCGATACCCGAAGGCGTTTTCGATGATCTACGCGACGCACTTTCCTATTGATTAAAGACCAGAAAAGGAACCTCACAAAATGTCTTATCACAACATGACAACCGCGCAATATGCCGATCTCGTTTTGGAAATAGCAGAGAAATCAGGCAACCCTTATGTCGAGCTACCAGGGCCAACAACGGGCGATTTGATCGAATGTATGTGTGCTGCCCATAATCTGAGCTTGGCGATTATTCAACGCAATGCGTCACGTCCTACGGTTTACGTACGAGCCGAAGACTGCAAGCGATATCTCAGAAGCAAAGGGATGCCAGTATGATCCGCAACATAAACACACCGAAACCCGGCAGCGCATGGGATACATGGCAAAAAGCAGGCGCAAAATGGCGCGCTGAAACATGGGCGAATAGTGACGGCGCATTACTTATTGCTGCAAATGCCTTTGCCAGCGTGGAAAGTAGCGACATAGGGCGCGACGCAATGAAACGCGCATTTATTGAAGGGGCTAACATGATTGGGGATGGTAAATAATGGAAGTCTATCACGACAATGGCGCGGCAATGGGCCTGCGCACACGTGTTTTCCGCAATGCCGCGCACGGTGGCGTTGAATGGATGTATGCGGCCGACTACGCTAGTCAAAACGCCAGCCTGCACCGATGGTATCATTTTGGTCCTGGCGGTAATGGCGATATTCAATCACTTAAATTGAACCAAGGAATGTTCCTGTCGCGCTTGGATTAACGCAATCTTGGGGCTGGCATTGTCCGGCCCCAATCTGCGTCAATCATGGCGTGATCCAGGAAAAGGAACCCAACAAAATGCGCAAGCTGATAAACCTATGCCTTGGCTCTATAGCCGTGGCTGTTTTTACTTATGTCATGCTGTTATTCGTTGCACTAGGTTATGGCGTGCAATGACCAGAAAATACGTGCTTTACCTGCGTGTCAGTACCGCGCGTCAAGGCGGTAGCGGGCTCGGATTGGACGCGCAACGCGCCCTGGTACGGCCCTACGCTGCCGACATCATCGAAACTTACCAGGACATCGAAAGCGGCAAGAATAGCGCCAGGCCGGGCTTAGAACGCGCCCTGGCGCATTGCAAATATGCGGGCGCGTGTTTGCTTATTGCCAAGGTGGATCGACTATCACGCGACGTTGAGTTCCTGTTTAAAATCAGGAATAGCGGCGTCGATATCTTGGCCGCTGACGCGCCCCATATGGGCACCCTCGAATGGGGCATTCGCGCCGTATTCGCGCAACATGAACGCGAAGAAATATCACGGCGCACCAAGGCCGCGCTTGCTGCTGCCAAGGCGCGTGGGGTTAAACTTGGTTCGCCATGCCCGGAAAAGGGTGGGCGCGCGCGTGCGGATCGGGAAAGGTCACAAGTGAAGTTATGCGAACAATCCGCCTGGCCCGTGGTTCGCTCGTTACATAGTGAGGGTGCCAGTCTCAGGAAAATAGCGGATTATCTTAACGCAGATAGCATTGAGACCGTTCGCGGCGGGCAATGGCATGCTTCTAGCGTGCGGAATTTACTTAAAAAGAAAGGAGCAATTTGAAATGGTTGGAAAAGTAACACCCGATGACATGATTTCGGCGTCATTAATTCCTGTTTTGTTGGGGCAGTCGCCCTACCAGACCCCAAACGATCTTTTGAGGACGTTTATAGATCGAGATGAAGGCGTTGAACCTGAGCCGTGGGCCGGAAATGAAGCCACGCATTGGGGCAATGTCCTTGAGCCGGTCATTTTGCAGCAAGCCGCGGAACGTTTGGACCTTTCAAACGTCTTGATTGATTATGATCGGGCCATTTTTCATCCGACAATTAATCTTGCTGCATCGCTTGACGGCTCTGGTGAGGGCGCGGGCAAAATAAAAACGGATGTGTCGCGTGGTATCTATTGCATTGGCGCTGATGTTATCGACATAAGTGGCCCTGGCGTCCTTGAAAGCAAGGCGACTCGGGCGCGACCCGAAGACGTGCCACCGCCTCAGCGTGGCCCATTACAGTTACAGGCGCAGATGATGTGTACCGGGTGGACATGGGGATGTGTAGCAACCTTGTATCAAGGGTTGGAGTTGCGACTATTTGTCTATCAATCAGATGATATAGTTCAGCGCCGCATATCTGAGGCCATCGACGACTTTGAAATGCGCCGCAAAAACCATGATTGGTATCCGCCCCTTACAAGTGAGGACGCCAACACTGCATGGTCGCGCGCAAATGAAGACGCGCCACCGCTCGACCTTGATGGAACGAATGTGATTGGTGCGGTCGCTGATTTAATTGCGGCGAAGTACGACCTTGCGGACGCCAAGGACCGCATTGATGACGCAGAGTTGGCTATTAAAGAGGTGATGGCTAACCATGACGTTGCGACTGCCACGATTGGCGACGTTAAATATCAAATTGGTTGGGGTATGATTAATCGGAAGGCCCAGCCCGAAAAGATTGTTCCGGCTAAGCCAGCGGAATCGGTGCGTAAAAAAACACTTAGTCTAAAGGAAATGAAAGGGTAGGATGATGACATACATTGAGATTTTGGCGGCTCGGATTAAGAAGCGTGAGATTGATTTTCCGCGTGCCGTGGATTTTTTAGTGGAACACGGCATTCACGAGTTGACTGCCATCAAGATGCTGGTGAGGGCGTCGAGATAAATGCCTAAAAGGAGGATTAAAAAACCTGCTCGCGGCATATCGCGCACTATGCTTGCGCAATCCGACAATGATTGGCGTAGGATGGAGGCGGCAATCACTGAGTTAGACCAGGTAGTTGTTGCGGCTGAGAAGCGATGGGGCGTTGATAGATTGCCTGAGCTGGTCAGCGTTGAAACGCAAGAGCGTTTCTGGAAGCAGTTTGAGCGCCTTGATGGGGCTATCAGGAGCGACGATTGCGACGCAGTTGTGCGTGGTTCATCGGCTATGATACGTGCTTATAAGGTGCTTGAGGATGAGGCGCGTGACCGTGGCCATTGTGAGCTTGCTGGCACTTGGTATGAAGCGCCAATGGATGATGGCCGCGTGCTGATCGTTGCTGAAACAGTAGCCGACGCGCACAAGGCAAGCCGTGAAAGAGACGGCGCGCTTGTGTATTCAATGGATGAAGTTGCCAGGCTGCTCATAGCCAGTGAGGACGCCCGTAATTTCGCCAAGAAAACCAAAGAGGTTTTCCCTGGCGCTACGGTTGAAGATGTGCGTAGCACTAAGCCTGACAATATGGACGACCCTATTCCTTTTTAATGCTTTAGGAGGTTTTATGGAAAAAGATTGGGATATCGTTGCGTATGCTTTTGAGAGTGGAGCGCCCGAATGCGCCTCTTGTGAGTACTATTTTTATGAGTACTACACTGATATCGGAGCGTCCTCTTCTTGCGGTTTAGGAGACTATTCTGGGCATGACCCGCGCTGGTGCGCGGCGTATGACCGCATAGAAGAGGAGCTTCAGAATGACGATGAATAAATCAGGCAACCTTCGCGGCTTCAATCACCTCTCTGAAGAGAGCATTGAGAAGATTCGTCAGACGCTGGACGAGAAGCGTCCAGCCTGGGCTCAGGGCTGGCCTAAGCCAGTGGCGCGTTTCGGTACGCCTGACTATCATGAAGTGACAAACGACGAATTTAACCATCGCGTATTGATGAGCCGGTCGCGACCGTGAACGGCCCAGAGAACGTGTGGGCCGTTTATTCGCGGCTGATAGGAGGAACCAATGAGATGGATAATGAAATCACGGCCATTCAGGTGGTGGAGCAAGCAAGTCGGGCGGCATCACGCTTGGCTGTGGCGGCAGACTTGGGGGCGAAAATGAAGTGTGAATTTTGCCAAGGCCGAGGGAGAGGTTTTGACGAGACACGGGTCGTCTCTTGGCCCTGCCCCGAATGCAACGGCACCGGCCTACAACACTGTTGCGAAGGCCTCGTCGCTGATCCGGTTGTGGATGGTGAACCAGAGGACGAAGAAGAAAAGACCGAAATCTGCAACGTCTGCGCCGGTTCTGGCATGGGCTATCACGGACCAGACAGCGTGTGCCGCACTTGCGGCGGAGATGGTGAGATATGCGCAGAGTAGCGTGGTTTTCTTGCGGCGCTGCGTCGGCTATCGCCACGAAGTTATCGCAACCAGACGTCATCGCTTACTGCGAGACTGGTTCTGAGCATCCCGACAACAAGCGGTTCATGCGGGATCTCGAAGAATGGTTTGGTCAGGAAATAACTATTCTCCAGAACCCAAAGTTCAAAGATACGTGGGACGTGTGGGAGAAGCGGCGCTATCTCGCTGGCATTGCTGGCGCACCCTGCACCGGCGAATTGAAGGTGGAGCCGCGCCTCTAGGGTGTCGCGGAGTTGGAGGGGGCTTTGCGGGAGGTTGCGGAAGCGCACTTTGATTTATCACTCCACAAACAGCACGATACTTTGTCGCATTTAAAACATAACGCGCAGAAAGCACTCGCCAAGCTAGACGGCGCAGACGAGAAACCCTAGCCAATCAACTCATGCACAAAAGCGGCCTTGCCAATCTCTAGCAGCGAGATGACTTCTGCGTCACCGCTCATAGTTCCGGCAACGTGAAGGTTGCCGTCCGCGTCCCAGCCAATGACAATGCAGTCTAGCACCTTGCCCTTGGTGTTCTCTAGAACTTCATCTGCGGTGATTTCTTCCTCAACGCCTGGGAAGGTGATGACGTTACTCATTTCTCTTTCCAGACCTTTATGCCTTTCTCAACGGATCGGCCAACGACATAGCCGCCAAGGCCAACCTTGATGATATCCAGAAGCGCAAGTTCGATTTCTTCACTGACACCCGGCGCGGTAAATCCTAACCACTTGGCAACGACAAGGCCGACGAAAACCAGCATCGTGATCGGACGCCAGTTGCGTTGTATCCAGCTATCACCCTTCGCCTCAGCGACGATGATATTCCCGGCAGTGTCTAGTTCCTTGTTGAGCATTTGCAGGACTTGCGTTTGCAGCCCCGCTTTAATCTCAGCGGCCTTATCCTTGTCTTCAACGGTCTTATCGACAATGTCGAATATGCCGCCAATGATATTGCCCGCAATTCCGAGTAGTGCTGGAAGTGCCATATCAGTAACTCCAAAGATTTGGCCGGGGATACTCAGGCGGCGTCAGATCATCGACATGGATAAACCGACCAGACCCTTTCTGTTGGATTCCGATGCCACTGAAATGGATCGCCAGGAACGACAGAAGTCTTTTAGCCTCGGCACCCTGAACACCAATATCGCAAGCACGCCCTGTCGTGTGTGGCCCATTTGGGCCTGTTGACGATACTTTTTGATTATGTATTGCGCATCTAAAGCCGCTGGTGATACGCATTGGCTTATCAACAGCCGTACGCACCTGTTGCAGCTTGCCCATAAATCCAGGGTCCATGTCGGCCTTGCCGCAACCGCACTGGCAGGCGAACTCTGCCTCTGTGAAATTGGGGTAGTGGGACCAGTTAATCATTTGCCATCCTTCTTGCGAACGATGTTTAGGTACTCGCAGCCATCCTCTACGTCAGCGAACGAGCGGATGAACTTGATGGAGTTGTTATGGTGCTTGGGGCGGATGACGAACATGATGGACGCGCCGTGCTGCTGTTCATAGAAGCCGTGACGGTGCGCGTGATCGTCGATATATTTATAGCCTCTCGCCCTAGCCAATGTGATGATCCGACCGTCTGGCATTTCCTGCGTCATCAGCGCCCATGTGTGGTGATGCCCCGCAACGTATATGTCCGCGTCCTCGTCCATGTGAGCGGCCCTGGTTTGACCGTGGAGCGGGTTCCACATGGAATGGCCCTTGTGGTTGTGTGCTGCGTCTACACGCGCCTCAACATCGCCTGGGAACACCAAACGGAATCGCGCCCGCCAATCGACCATAGGAATGACATCGGCGTTGATGGCTTTTAGGTATTGAACGAAGCCGCCGTCCATGTGGTCGTGGTTGCCTTCAAGCCAGACAATCCATGGGATTCCGCTGTCCTCTAAGAACCATCGCGCCAGTTTGCGCTCCGTGGACTTGCTGACATCGTTCTCGGCGTAGAGACGCATGAGGCGGCCGCCCCAGTTATCCGCCGTGTCGCCAATGTTCACCGCGTAGCAATTCGGCGTCTTTTTCATCAGGTCAACGTGCTGACGAAGCAAGGGGATATTACACCCATTAGACCCAAGGTGAGGATCGCCCATAACGACAATGCCGACCGGCTCCTGCGTCTTGAACTTGATCGGGAACCAGCGCAACGACTTCTGATGTTGTAGTCGCTTCTCGAAACGCTTCTCCATCATACCCAGAATTTCTTCGGCGCTGACATCATCGTCGGGGAAGTTTGGCAACTCTGCTGCTTGGCTGGCATCATCCAGTTTCGGCGTGATGCCCCGATCTGCCGCCATTTTTCTGCGCCGCCTGACTGTGCTGTCTTCAACGCCTAACTCGGCAGCGGTCGCCGTGTTGGTGCCATGCCGCGCAAACGCATTGACAGTGGCCTGTAGTTCCTCGTCACTGATAGCTTTGGTTGCCATTTCAGGCGTCCTTCCCAGGAATTTGCAACGGCTTCAAAAGCGCAAAGGCCGGGCTGCCGTCGCTCGTCTCAAGTATCCACGCCTCGCCGGGGCCAAAGACACCTTCAAAGCTGTATTCGTGCGTCTTGAGTTTGATTGGGATTTCCGTGTCAAAGGCTACGCACTTCTGCTGACGCACAAACAGCTTGAGCGCGGCCATAAAGGCTTCCGGCGATGGGGAGCCAACTAAGAAACGGATCGCCTGTGCCTCGCGGCAGACCCACGTGACGGAAACAACGATGCCCGGCTCATAGGTCGGGGCCGCGTCAGTGACATTGATTTGAAGTTTGGGAGTTGCGTCGATTGCCGGTGAAGTCGTCTGGCAAGCGGAGAGAACAAAAACAACAGCAACGGCTGAGATAATCGGAAGTCGGAGCATGATCTGCGTCCTTATCCAGTTGGGGGTTCAAACAGGCACCGAGGTTCATCATCCTCTGGCCCCGGCCCATGCAACCGGAAGCATACATGCCATGCGCCGTTGTTGCTAGGGTATATAATCTTACGACCAAACCGCTCGGATGGGCTAGTTAAATTGTCGGGATAGACGAACTCGTAAGGCTTGCCGTTCCAGATCAGGACATAACCCGTCTCGGTTCTGGAAAGCTGGCCGGGCGTGAGTTGCAGCGCCTGACAATCTTCGGGGCCGCAGCAATAGGACGTGACGAAGTTATCCATCACCCACCGATAGTCGCCGTGGGACTTAGCTTCTTTTATAACGCAAAAGGATAAAACGAAGGCGCAAATTATAACCGCCAGGACGTATCTCATAACTCGTCTTCTATTGCGTTGAAAACCACTTGGCTAATGCCGCTCCGGTACCGCTACCCATCAAGCCAATAAACGCGATAATTCCCAAACCTTTATTCTTTAGGTTTTTGAAGTCTTGCACGGCTGGCTTGATATCGTCGTCAATTTCTTTTTTGATGTTGCGTTGCTCCAACGCGATCAACTCAATAGCGCCAGCGAGTTTGTTGATCTTCTCTTCAATGGCGTCCAGCTTCTTAAATGAGGCATGATGCTGGCGTTGATTTTCCTGGACCTCGGCTTGCAGCGAGCCGAGGATTTGCGAGATGCGATCAACGTCAGCCATCACCGCGCCACCTTTTGCTTGCAATTATGAAACATCAGGCAGGTGCCAAGCTGACAGCGACGAGGCCGGGCGCTTGCACAGAAGAAGGCGTGGCAGTGACCGTTCGGCCCGTTTCTTCAGCCATCTCATCAGCGTGTGCGCCTGAATGACTTTCCGTACCGCCGCTTGGAACTTGATCGAAATCTTCCGTTGCCCCAGCCCACGTAAACGTCGCACTGCCGCCATTGTTATGGGCGTACGCAATCAACGCGCCATTGCTGGGGATGTCGATGGTGCCGGTCGAGCTAGACGCGCCGGAAGAAAGTGTGTCGTGCGGCGTTGCATCTGCCCCATACGCCGCCCAAACACCAATAAAACAACGATTTTCAGACCCCGGAAAAGAAACGACAATATCGGCTGTCGTTCCAGTTGTGAGCGGGTATGAATAAATCCCCGCAAGGCGGTTGCTATCATTGCGGCTGACATGGTTCGTTGCGGTGTTGCCGCCAATGGTGACGGACGAAATAGATGATTGAGCGGACGACCCAAAAACGCCGACATAGACACGCCTATTCGCTGCCGCTGCGCCGATGGATTTACCGGAAAACGTAAAGCTTGTTGCGCTACCCTGCGTGCCGTCATTGTCCGTGAAAGAGACAGTCACAAGTTTTGGTGCGGCAGATTTAATGAGCGGAAAGATCAGCATTATGGAAGCCTAAACTGGAGTTCCACCAATAGGCCCTTTGCGGCGGTGCCGCTGTGAACCGCGTCAACGTCGATCCTGATCTGGTCGCCCGTAGCAACATCGTCGTTGTTCGTGTCAATCACCGCCGGGGTTGCCGCCGTGCTGCTATCAGTTTCGCCGGAATCAATGGTGATTTTAGTCGAAAGCATGTCAGCCGCTTGCGTGACGTTGTGAACTTGAATATCCATCGTGCCGGTCGTGCCTGCCGTCTGGCAGCAAGCCGCAACAGCGACAAGATCAAAGCCGTTAAGGACCGATGGAATACGGAAGAACAAATCCCCCGCGCCGTCGCCGGTAGCGCAATCTGTTGCGTCATCGAATACGAGGATCGGCACGACAGCGGTGCCGTAGTTGGACCCGGCCAAGGCGTCAGGCGTAACAGCTTTGTTCGTGTCCGTCCCAGTATTTACCTCTGACGCAGAAGCACGGCTTGTTGAAATCGTGCGACCAGATTGCGTGATCGTCGTGCCGTCCACAACGAAGCGAGAGATGAGACGCGCCGACCAGTTATCAGGTGTGCCGTCGATGCTGATGAAGTGGACAACATCGCCAACAGCCGTGAGGCCAGTGTAGTCTGCCGCCGATCCGTTGATCGTGTCTGTGCCGTCCCGCGCAATCGTGATGCTATTGGATGCGTCAAGAACCTCAAACGCAAGCGTCAGGCCATCGCTGGTCCCAACGGCCGGGAGGTTCATCGTGATCGACCCGCCACTGGCGTCGAGGATGTAATACTTATTCGCGTCCGTAATTTCGATGTTTGTCGTGCCAGCGGTAATAGAAACAACATCCGCCCACCCTTGCGCCGCTGCTGCTGCTGCCGCTTCGCTCGCTGCTGCGTTGGTCGCAGATGCCTCAGCATTGGTCGCAAACCCGGATGCCTTAGCGCTGTAGTGCTTGGCCGAATACTCGGAGCCATCGACCAGATCGTCTTCGGCAGCAGTCGCCCACTCTTTTGCTGCACCAGCAGACGCCGTGTCGGTGACGCCCGTGCCGCCAATGGCCCACGCCTTCGATGAATAATCCGTCGAGGCAACCTGACCGTCCGTCTTGGTAGCCCACTGGCTTGCGAGGGTGGCGCTTGCAGCCGCTGCGGCGGCGTTTGTTTGAGCGTTTGCAATATCAGTCGCGGTAGGCCCGGCCTCTGGATTCCCAGTAGTAGAATTAAACAGCAAAGCCTTGCCAAGCCGATCAGCCTTAGCTGGCAGCGTCATGTTAATTGTGGTCGGATCAGTTACCGGCGCAAGCAACCCACGATCAACGCGCTCACTAATTTGCTGGTCAAAAATTGTTAGGGCGTCTAGCTGCTCGTTCAAAGACGCAGCCAACAAATCTCCGGCTGTCACGAAGTCTGTAGTGCGCTCAATGTCACGAGCGCCCACGATGGTTATACTGTCGTCACCATCAGGTGTTGAAGGGACGCTTGACCCAGTAACGATTGTAATGCTGCCAGTACCATTGGCATTGATCGTTACTGTGTAATCTGTAGTGATGGTCAGGAGGGTTGAGTTGAAATAAACCGCAACATCGTTCTGGTCCAAAATCTCGAACGTGAACGAGTATGGCCCGGTTCCAGCGGAACCAGTGTAAACGACCCGTCGCGTCACTGCATTAATGTTATAGTCTGCCATTTTTCATCGCCTCACGATTAAACTTATACCATGTATTCCGGGTCAACTCTACTGTTCCGCTGAAACCAAACTATCTAAGTATGGGTCTTCTGAGAGCAATTTCCTTCTCGCCGTTGAACGGTATGAATAAATGACGTTATTAATTGTTTTTAGCTTGTCTTCTTTAAGTCTTATTTGCTTGTACTCATCGCTCTTAATTAACGCTGCAACGACAGGCAGCATAGTTGAAGATACGTCATATCCATCATCTTCAGGCATCCGACCAAAGGAATCCATTGTATTCTGCAATACAAGCCAGCGGTTGTACTGCTTTGCATTTAATTGAACGCCGCTAATTTTTGTACTATTCATACTTGGTCCGTCGCCAAGCCTCATAATCTCATCATCAACTATTGAAAACTTAACGTCATTGACGCGAATTGGGGACCAGAACTCCCAACCATACCCCTTGCCTGTAGTAACCTTGCGACCCCAGAGGCTAAGAACTGGCTCAACCTCATCGCTAAAAAATGGGTTTCTTGCTTTGGCTTTTTGCAAGGCTGTGTAAAATCCACGAGCAAATGCAGGTAGCCGCGCAGGGTCTTCGCCAAACATTCCGCGCTCGGGAAGCATTCCTGATCTCGCAGTCGGGTCTTGAAGGCGCTCAATACCAGCAGAAAAAGAAGAGACCGTTGGCAGCATGGAAAGTCCAGCACCAGTAGCCTTTTCAGCAAATAATTCCATTAGAGCACTTACACGTTCTTCTGGATTCGCCTGATTAATTACGCCTGACAACTGAGACGCGCCTTGAAGGAATGGCATCTCCATGGCGTACTCGCTAATACCAATAGCCGCTGCCATTGCCAGCGCTTCTAGTTTGTTCTTGTCCTCTTCATATTGAGCGTAATAAGCAAAATCTGCTGCCATTGCCAACATGCCAGAAAGAGGGTCCAAGCGAGAAAATGGAATAGATTTGTATGCCCCATCTTCCTGTTTCACGTTTACGGAAAATGGCTGAATGCCTTTCCTAGACATTGCCTGTCTGGCTTGAACATCACTAGGCCCGGAACCAACAATAAATACATCAGAATCCGGCGTGTTTAGCCCCATTGCCATATATGAAAAAGACCCCATGATGGCAGAGCCAGTTGCAACTTGAGCAATAGCAAGGTCAGCCTCGCGCCCACCAGCTTTAATTTTTTTGTAAAATTTGGGGTTAGCCAGAACAGCCGGGCTTCTCTTTAGGGCCTCTGCCATGACATTGTATGGCGTGCGATAAAATGGAATAAACAACTTTACCAGCGGATGAGTAGCGGCACCCTGCAAGGAACCAAAAATTCCATCAATGTCACCTTGAAATGTTAATTCACGCGCAGCGTCTTTAGCGCCTTTAATAACGTCCATTGGAGGATTTGAAAGGATTCTAGCGTGTTCTGCTGCCGAAGCTAATTTGGCCTCATCAATAGTTTTGCCAGCGGCAATCATTTCATCATAGAGATTCGCACTCCTTATAAGAGCTTCTTGGCTAATGGCTGATCGGTATCCGATGCCCTTAAAAAATTCATCTTCAGCCATCAAGAAGCGCCCGCCCATACGTGCATAAATACCCATCGTATTTACAAACGCAGCGCCGAAGTTTCCGTTTTTGATTTCCTCTGCGATTACGCGCGGATCGCCGGACGTGCCTATGGCGCGCCTGTTCCTAACATCAATCTTGGACACTAAATCACTGGGTTCTTCTGTGACAAATGTTTTCCCAGCAACTAGAAGTGAATCCATAAATGATTGGCGTATGCCTTCCAATTGGGCAATAGCCTCTCTGGCACGCACTCGATCCGCGCCTCCAATTCCAACGGCTTGACGCGCCCTCCCTATGGCTCCAGCAACAGCGGTCTCCAGGGATCGCATTGCTGCAAACATAGAGTTGCCAGCAATGTTCACCATGTGAGTAACGGGAGAAGTCAGAATACTATTAATCCAAACCTCAATAATTGCGTCCGCTCCCTTAGCCAGCAATGATTGTTGAACAAACTTGGAGCGGCTTGCCTTGGGTAGAGCGAGGTACAACTCCCCTATGTATTCAAACTGCTTTTCGCCTTCTAAGCCAAAAAGATTAATTAGTTGCTCCGCCCTCACACTAGGGTCGCCAACGCCCATTCCCTTCTGCGCCTCTTTCAGCGCATAAAGCGTCCGACCCGCTTCTGACCCAGCACCAGAAATGTTGGCATATAAAACGGCCTCAACCGTCATAAGCTGCTTTGCCTTTGCATAGGCTACCTCACGTCTAGCATGATCGTTTATTGTGCGCGCAGACAGGAATGCCTGTCTTGTCGCCTCAGACGTTTGCATAGCAGCCAGCATACCTGCCAAAACTTTTTCGGCCACTTCTCCGCTACCGGGCGCTCTAGCAAGCCACTCCCCCACGACATTATCCATGCCTTGCTGCTCAGCCATAGACATAAGACTTTCAAAGTTTAATGTCCCTCGACGCGCCTGCTCAAATAATTCTGCATTAGCGTCTTTAAGTCTGGCAAGGTAAGCGGCTAAATCGTCTTCCCCAATGCCTTCAGCTATTGCGGGGAAGTTAATGCCCTTGGTGTATTCTCCACCCAAGGCATCATTAATAGCCCTAATCTCTTCATCAGATGCTTGGCGGACGACAGTCACGCCGCCAACTTGTTGAACTGGCTCTTCGCCTAGTTTGGGGAGAAGTCTTTCTTCTGCTTGGCGTATCCTTTTTGTGGCGGCAGCGCCAATCTTTTCTACAACGTCGCCAATGCCAGCAACTTGTATAGGCTCAAAATCATCAACCGGAACGATATCTTCCGTTGGATCAAGAATAGACTTTGGCTGTTCTTCTTCTAGGGCCAAGTCAACATCTGGAACATCAATTTCAATGCCAAGCTGCTGCTCATCACCAGTAGCGCTGGGACTAGTTATGCTTGGCTGATTGGCCTCTGCCGCCATTTCATCTATTGAGGCGCTTATGTCTTTCGTCCTAGCCACTTTTATTCTCCACCTTTAAGCGCCGCTTTTGCGGGCGCTTTTTTGACAGCCTTGGAAATAACCTTGCCGCCCTTAGCGGCGGCGGCTACACCAGGAATAGCAGACAGCGCAGCCCCTGCCGATCCAATAGCAGTCTCCAAGGGATCATCACTGGCGAGTCCTCTCTCTACTTGACGCAGCCCTTCTTCCACGCCCATGCCAGCCAAATCAGTTGCCCCTATTAAATCAAACAAACCAATACCTAACCCGCTCAAAGGGTTTTCAACACCCATTAATTTTTCCGAAACGTCGCGCGCACGTTTAGGATCAACATCTAATTCATCTGCCAAAAAATCACTAATTAATGCGCGGGCTTTTTCACGCATTGTTGGATCATAAGAGCGCAATTCTGCTTGAGGCTTGCTTGGATCAAGACCCATTTCAATAAGATTACTTTGCTGCTCTCTCGTAAGACTTGGCAATGGACTTATAGTAACCATGCCGTCATCATCGTATTTCATTTCGAGCGCAGCGTCAGTGTTTGAAAAGTCGTAAGCCTTGCGCCACTCTTCAACTAAAGATGACATTATTATCGGACCCCCATTGATTTTAGAGCCTCATTAAATAATTTAATGTTATGCTGTTGAGCAAACTCCGAATCATCCGCCACACGTTCATTCATCAAGTCGCGTAATTTAGCGGCGGTTGCATCAGACGGTGCGTTAAGAGCTTTTCTTAAATCCTCAATTGCAGATTTATAATCCGCTGAATCTTTATTTTCTAATCCTAATTGCTCATTAGCTAATCTTTTCGCCTCAGAGATAACGTCAAAATCAGGCTCTGTGCGCTTCCTGTCTAATAGCTGATTCTCAATCCCCCCAATGATCTTGTCTCTTTTCCTCTGCTCTGCGCCAGGCACAACGATTGATTTGTCTGGATAACCAAGAATGTTCTTAACAACTTTCATTGCCTCGCGGAAACGCTCGTCTCTCGTTTGAGTTAATTTGTTAAGGTAATTTCTATAAGTGCTTATAGATAACTCACCATTCTTCAAGGCTTCTGAGACATCTTTGAATCTCAATTCGCCGTTGTATTGCAAATTATCTAAACGCACTATTGCATCTGAACTATCTTCAGCGCCCTTAGTATAAATATCTGACTTCAACTCATTGTATAATGGAGGGTTAAGAGTTTTAAGCGGCTCAATAATCTTTTCTTGAAGGTCAGGGTTGCCAATAGCGTCCGTAAATTCAACCAAGATTTCATCAGAACGATTTGACTTTCTTCTTTCATCCGCACGATCAAGCGCCGCGTCGCGAGAAAGCATATCGGTGAGAGCGTCATTCGCAGCCTCAAAAGCATCGCGTCTTTGCCCATCATCCATATTGCCATAAATATCTTGAACATGCGGATCATCAAAAGTGCCAGCGCGCATTTCGTAAAAGCGGCGCACCGGATTCTGCGAAACGTAATCAACTACTTCCCCGACAAGAAGTTCATTAACCTTATTGTCAAACTCTTTTAATTTTTGATTGACCAGCGTCTTGTCACCTACAGCCATGCCAAACTTAATAATATTATTACGTTCATGCTGTATTCGCATCTGTATGCTAGTAAATTCACCGGTTTGCTCATTAATAACAGAACCAGCATCAATTGCATCTTGAATGCTGCTTTGAACAATTTGATCCATGCCCGCAAGAGCCGCAACTTCCTGCCGGTCTTTTGCTTTAGCCTGTAACTTTCCAGCGTGAGAAACTAAAGCGGAGTTTGCGACAGCCGCAACTGACGCCTTGAATTTATTGGCGATTAAGGGGTCAATCTCTTTTAGATTTTCCCCATATCCATCAATAACAGCATCTAGCTGATCTCTAAATTCTGGCATAGAAAGATCAGAATTAGACGCCTCAATCTTTAGCTGCGCAATAATATTTCTGGCTTCAATTTCAGTGTTGTCTGAAATCATTTGCAGCGCCGCTTTTCTAGCTGCTTGCCCGTATGTTGTGAACCTATCCCCAGGCACCAAATCAAGAACGTCACGACCTTCTGATTTTGCTAATTCAATTTGCTCCATTGTGGGGGCATTTTCTGCCCCATAGCGAATACCCTCCTCTGCCGCAAACTCACCCGCTTTTGCAAAAGCAAATTGAGACATCTTGTCCAATGCCGCAGCAAGTTGCTGCGTGCCGCGCGCCTCGATTTGCGCCGCCTGAGTAAAATCAACAGACGGAACAGACGCAATGCTTACGCCAAGAGGTCGGTAACGTGGAAGTCTTTCAGCCATTGCTTATGTTCCGATCAACCCACCGGGTAGCCGTGTTCCGTAGTTAAGGCCAGAGCCAAAGAAAGACCCCGGAGGCGCTGCACCAAATGAACCCGGCACATTCATGCCAAACGAAGAACCTCCACCCCCTGCTCCAGCGCCTGCTCCAGCGCCTGCCCCAGCACCGCCAAAGCCAGGCCCGCCAAGTGCAGCATAGCTAAATGCAGCTTTACCAAGAGACATAATGAAGGCACCCCTGGCGGCAGACATCGTCGCTTTAGCTGCGGCCTCTAATTGCTGCGCCCGCATTTCACCTGTTCGCTCAGCAATTAAGCGGTTGTCTTCAGCGGCATACGTTTCAAGCGCACCCCTGGCAAGAGCATATTGCTGCAAATTTCCGGCGCTGCCAGAATAAGGGTCAACGCTTCCAGCAGCCCCGCGCGCGCTGATTGCTGCTTGGGTGCGAAGGATGTTATCAAGCACGGCCACGCCCTGTTCTTTGTACTTAAGAGCCTCGCCGCGAGCCTGAGTCCTAGCTTGCGTGGCTTGATCCGCGTATCCCGCAGCCTGCTGCCTGCCAGCCTTTAAGCCCATAACGCCCCCGCCGATCTGCAAGCCAGCCGCGATAAATGGTAATGCTGCTGCCATTTTACTGTCCTATGCTCACCTTGTAATCAATGCCCAATAAAGTCATTTTAAGGGGCACTGACTGACCAATCGTTATTTGCCCATCATAGCTGTAACCAAGAATGCCATGAAGTGTTTTGATGCCCGTATATTCAGCAACATCATCATCCAATATTCCTGTGCCAAATTGCCTAAATGGCACTTCCTTCCCATTAATTGTCATTGCTTGCGTCTCAAACAATTCTGCGTTGACTTCAAATATACGCTTTTTAAACCCTTTTAGCGACCCACTAGGTAGGCGCGGCTCAAAAGGAAGCGTCTTGACTACAGGAGTAAAGTTCAAGCCCACCTGATAACTGGAAGTAGCAGTGCTCGCAAATGTAATAGTAAATGGACTAGATGGAACGACCTGATCTGGCTCAATTACACCGTCCCGAATAATCTTAACGGTTTCGGCCTCAAGGTGATCCATGGTGACAGACGATGCAGCGCCACCTGTTTTTGCACTATCCAGCAAAGTATCCTTGTCAAAAACCTCTACATAATAGGCGTCAGATGAATTTACAGCTCTTTTAACGACCGTATAAATGTCATCGACATCAACGCCAATATTTACAAACTCTCCATCAGTCGTCCATTCTGAAGGCGCAATGACGTTTTGAGAACGCAACAAAGTATAGCAGGCAATGGAACCATCATCGCCATTAACGATTAAAAGCCTGTCGCCTTCATCAGTAGATGTTGAAACACGAACCGCCATTTCTTCTGGCGATTTCAATAGGTGAGATGACAGCAAAGAAATCTTTGCAGATGTATACGCATTAACAGTATCACTAAAGATAAACTCTTGTAGCGCCTTGCCTTGCCTTTGCACAAAAAGAGACGCGCCATCGACGTTTTGAACGCGCATGCCCGGCTTCATGCCAAACGCAGTTTGCTGCTTAACAATTAAATTAGAAGGAGTGATTGGCTCATCCAATGCTTGAGGCACATAAAATTCGCCGCCAGTTGTAAAAATCTGCAAGTGCCTACCCGAAAATAGGTCAACAATTGCATTGAACGTGCCTGTGTCTAGGGTCGCTGAAACAGCAGCGTCGTCAAGTGACTCGCCGGGATTAAAGTTAAAAAAGTCAGCAACCCTTGACCCCCAAATCGTAGAGGGTCGCTGCTTTGATCCACCGAAGAAAAGACGACCTTCGTGAAAAGTTACGCTTCGCGGCCATCCGCGAGTCGATGACCACACGTCTTCATAGCCATGCTCACTGAACCATTTCCCGGATGCAATGGCAGAATTATCAAAGAAAGGAATTTCAACATATGCTTTTACAGAGGTATCGCTGACGTACTCGGTAATCCGCGCTCGACCGAATCCATCTTCCTTTTCAATGTACTCACCTACAGCCGCCGCCTTAAAAGCCTTAACATCGTAGTTTGATGTAGCATCCGGCGCGGTATCCCAGTCTGGATATACTGTGGCAATCTTGGTTGATGCCACATAATCTTCAATGTGGCGCGTTTGCCCTGCGCCAGTTCCAGAAGTGATTTCAACGAACATGCCGTTTGGCTGGTCATCTGACGTAAAACTAGAAGCAGCCTTCAATGTAATCGTGCTTGATGTCCCGGCTTGCGCCCCTCCATTATCAGACGTGACAGAAGAAGCCGTAATCGTGATGTTGCCGCTGGTAGCACTTGGAGTAATTGTAAATGTCGGATTATGCCGATCTATCACAAAAGCATATTGAGGTATGTAATCCAAAGAAATGGTGCTGGCGGTCCAACTTGAATCCGTCGCGCCGCGCACAATTTTCAACGGCTCTAAATCTTCATGGACAACGATAACCGTGTCTGCGCTTTGAACCCAATTCATCTCTGGCAAGATGGATGACGTTAGGGCAGCTATGCTAAGGTAATCATTACCACTGCCATTAATATCAGTTACAAGGGCGCGATTTTTAAAAACATACATACGCCCAGGGGTAAAGACCAACATATAGCTGTCTGTGACGCTAAACTCAAAATGCACCATGCGAACAGCATCAGCAGCGCCCGAATCCAATTCGGCAACAAACAATGTTCCATCACGTCTATTCGCCCCGCCTTGAGGCTGTATGCTTACGTTTTGTGCCGTAGTTAACCCAGATTTATATTGCGCAATATCAGTACGCGCACGCAGCTTGGGGTCTAGCTCCCCAGACGTAAAGTCATTCTGGATTTGAATGATCCGGCTCATCCACGGATGTCCGTTAACGGAAACTCCTGGATGTTTTGCGGCGGTCGATCACGACCATCAATATTCATAGAAACACGCATCAGACCGCCACGCATATTTTCGGACAAAACACCGTAGGCAAGGCGATGGTAGTAATCGCCTTTTGTGATCTGATCGGTAATAGGTTCAGCAAATGCTGCCGCCAAAGCGTGTTTTAACAAATTAACAAAATAAGGCGGGAAAGCCGACGGCTCTGGACGGAATTGATAATCAACCCACACAGTCTCAAGATTCGTATAAAGACCAGCACTGTAAATCTCAAAGTCGCGACGGGTCATCGCTCCAACCGCGCTCGTTTCAAATACGGCCATAGGGTTGCCAAGCATATCACCCGGCAGAGGATAAATGTATTTCCATTCGTTTTGAGGCTCATCAACAGAGCGCGCAAGCTGAACTTTCTTTAAAGTCCAACTGTATTGATACGACATCAAAAGAGTGTCGCGAATGTCATCATAGAGGCGGTCAGCAACCTGAGCCTCATCTGTACCCTCGCTAAAACTAGAAAGGGGGTTGGCCCCCAGCATAATAAGCGCATCAGAACAGATTGTTAATTTAGTGTCGCCAGCCGCCATTAAAACCTCCAGATATATTGGGGCGGGTTTTTACCCGCCCCAATATTATTAGTCGGAGTCCGTGTTCGCCAGCGTCGTGCCATCGTTCACGTCAACAGCCCCACCGGAGTTGCTCAAGACATAAACGAGAGTGGCAACAGCAGTCGAACCCGTCGAGGTTACGCAATAAATCAAGTCGCCAACCTCTAGGGTGTCGGACAGGTCATTGAAATAACCAGCAGTGTTCACGTCCGCAATTGCGTCAGTGGTTTTGTAGGCATAGATGCCTGGCGCGTTGCCGCGCTTAGCAGCCGAAACAGTCGTCAGACCAGCAGAGTCAAAAGCCATGATCTTTCTCCTTACTCAGTGCTGCTGATTTTAACGATACCTTCGTCGTCAATCGCAATGGCTCCAGCGGAGAACATTGACGAAACGAGGAAGGACGTTTTCTCAGGCACGTAGTTGATTTCAGACTTCTGGCTCATGCTAATGCCAAGGCCAACCGCATCACGGTGGAAGGCAAAGCTGGTGCGCGTGGACGGAAGCGGCAGACCGCCTTCGTCACGATCACCAAGCATGATGAACTTAAAGCCCAAGAAGGTGTCGATTTCACCCTGGCTAAGAGCCTTCACGGTAGCGAAATCGCTGCTGGTGAGTTCCGTCTCATCCAGAAGGGCCGACAAACCATTGGCGTGAATAAGCATGCAGCGGCCTTCAGCCGGGACATTGTTCGCGTCCAGGGACTTTTTCGCTGCAAGCAATTTAGCCAGGTTAAGGTTGGTGCCAGAGCCACCAATATCCGTGCCAACGGTGGACGGAGAAGAAGCGGCATTCAGCGCGTCAATGACAAGCTGATCCATCCGGCGACCAATAGCGTTACCAACGACCTGCACCAACTCACGGCGCTCATCGAAATTAACTTTCGCCTGATGAAAGATGTCGCTGTATTCAGCGGCAATGTAGTCGCTCATGGTGGCCGAAACCTGCGAGTAGGTCACGTTGAGCGGGGTAACATCCGTTTGCGGGACGCGAACGGTAGCGACGCCTTTCCCAATTTTCGGGAATTTGACGACAGAACCTTCGACGTTGTTGCGTTCGCGGGTAACGCCAGCAAGTTTACGCGCACCTTGGTAAGCCTGCTTGACTTCCGCGTCGAACAACTGAACGAAGGCGTTGGTGATGCCTTGAGCCATCACATTTCTCCTTCAAATTAAGTTACACTCGATTGTTCGCCTAGCAGGTATCCTAGAAGGGCTGCGGCTTGCACGGTTTAGCGCCTCATGCCAGGGCCGTTCTGACGGGCCATGAGTGGGTATCCATCAATAAGACTATATTATAAAACATATTGTGTTGTAAAGATGCAGCACTGTTGCAGATATGCAACATTAAACAAAGAAAAACCCCGGCTCAAAGGCCGGGGAAATTCTTTAAAACTGCGGCTGGTAGTCGCCTGAACCGTAAACCTGCTCAAACATTTTTTCTACCTTAGACCTATATACCGGGTCGTTTTGGTATTCTGCCTTGCCAACCATAGCATTTAGCTCTTCCTTGGAAGGAAGGCCTTCAACCTGACCAACATCAATTGGAACAGGCTGATCGCCGTAGTATGATCGGACCTTCTGCAATGCACGAATGCCCTGAGCCGTTCCTCCCATGATTTTGAACTCTTCAAAATCATCTTCAGACCAAACGCCTTTGCGCACCAATCCTTGCGCCCAATCAGTCATGGACTTAATCGTTTGGTCCGCATTTGGCCCTAGCTTTTTATACTCTTCTTGGTATGAGACTTCTGCTTGTTGCGCCTCATTCCCAGCCATTGAAATGAACTTTTCGGCCAGTTCATTGAATGCATTCTGGCTAATCCCGTTTTCCTTAGCCCACTCTTTGTACGTGCTAAGAAGTTCGTCATCTTCTGGCACATTGGCGTCCTCAAACATTTTCGTGTCATATTCTTTCGGCGTTTTGTGATCGCCGCGAGAAAACTTCTTTTGAAGCTCTTGGTAAGACTTAGCAAGGCTTTCAATGTCAGGCCCATCTTCATCATTCCAGTATTTTTCTGGATACCAATCAGGCCGCTCAAACTCAACCTCGTCATCTTCACCAGCAACCATTACGTCTTGCACGGATGGTTGCGTGTCTTCTTGACGATGCGGAACGTAGTTGTCTTCTGGGGCTTCTTTTTGTGGCTCAATAACAGCCCCGGCAAGAAGGCCGTCGCCTTCACTTGATTCCGATTCTTGCGCTTGTACTTCTTCGCTCATGCCTCTCTCGCTTTCAAGATTCTGCGCTCGATTTCTCGAACTAATGAGTTTTGCCCTTCTCGTGCGAATCCATGCGAAGCGTCTTCGCCTGGATACCACGTAGGCTGCTCAATCGTCAGCGAGCGCAAATGCTGAATAACTTTTTGCCCGTCCTCGCTGCCGAATACACGCAAATACAAAAGGTCCGTATCTGTTGCCTTCTGCTTGCCTGGCTTGTCTGGCTGAGACTCAAAATGCCTTAGCCCGTCCCATCCATCTGGGTTCACTCAACTTGCCCTTCCTGTGGTTGCCCCATGCCCTGTTGCGCAGCAGCCATTTGTGCCATTTGCGCCATCTGTTCCATAGCCTGCTGCCTTTGCTCAGGCGTTGTTCTGAGATCAGCCGGAATGCCAAGTTTATCAGCTATGTAATCAGCAATGCTACCGGTATTAATAGCCATTTGACCTTCTGGCCCAAGCGCGCCTGCAAGCTGGACCCACTGAACAATCTTCTCAATATCGCCCATGTTCTGAGCCTGAGCGATTGGAGACACAGGCGTTACCTGCACTTGCAATCCGTTGACCTTCAGCGGCATTTCAATCAGGCCGCGACCGTCCATGACATCCAGAATGCGAGCCACCAATGGCGTCATCGTTTCTGTAATTAAACGGCCAAACGCAGAACCCAAGTTCTGAGCCAACTCTTTCATGCGCTCAGCAATCTCAGTTGCGGAACGGGCAGACATATTGTCTGGCGGCAACGTATCATCAAGTAAGATTTTCTTAATGTTCATTCTCAAATCGTTAATAACGATCTGGGAAACATTGAAGTCTCCAGAGCGCGGCAGTTGGCGCAGGCTCTCGCCTTGCGGGCCTCCATTGCGCGCAACAGGAATGATAGCCCCCGGCACAATGCGAATAGTTTGCGGATTTAGAACGCCATCATCAGCCGCCGTGTAAACTCCAGCAATCGAAAGAGAGGCATTTTTGAGAAGCATCTCAAGGGTTTTGTTCAGCGTTTTAATGTCAGGTATGGCCGTAACCAATGGACCACGACCATACACTTCTCCAGCAACCTTCATGTAGCGAGCCACGATCCACGGAGAAGACTTCATCCGACGCTGCAATAGCGTTGATTTACCTTCCGGCCAAATAACGTGATACTCATAATCGCCACGATCAGGGTCAATTACGGTCGCCTCAACCAACTCGATTTCTTCTGTCGGCTTTTCTCGAATCATGTATTCAAGTCGTGTTGGAATTTCAGCATCAACCCAATGCTGCTTAATCGCCTCTGCCTTCATCCGCATTCGGCGGTACACGTTATCAACCTTGCCGTGAGCGCCCTCTTCAATGGCCACCAAATATTGAGGGACAGCAGTGAACCTAATAGGCGTGACGTCATCTCCCGGCTGCACTAGCATAACTGCCGTGCCAACAGCCAAGTCCATCAAGAACTCGCCCATCGCAAGATCAAAGTTGCTCTGCCTAAGAACGGCAAACATTTTTTCAGCGTAAACGTCTAGCGCCGCTTGAACCTCTTGACGACGCGCCGCAGGAATATCCTGACCCGGCTCCAAGCGACAGAAACGACCATACGGAGGGAATAATCCAGACTGTATGCGGTTCGCAAAACGCTGCGTTGCGTTGATTGCAGTAGAATCAAAAACCCGCGCCATCTTGTTTTGGCCCGGCGAACCACCGCCCTCATAGTAGCCGTCATAAAGATTGCGCTGGGGCAAAGCAAATTCATAACAATCCTCATAAATTTGACGCCAGTTATCCTTGCGGCGCTGGGCAATATCGTGACGCTTCATAACCTGTTCAGCAGTGAGCATTATGACTTTCCTTTATTTCTCTTGCTGATCGCCGCAGCCTTGCTTTTAGCATCGGCCTTAGAAGAAGCGCCCCACGCGCGCAGCGAAAGAAGCAGGCGCGTGGGACGCCCTTTCTCGTCGCGCTCCGGGCCGGGCATGGAACCCATTCGCGCCAAGAAAGATGCACGCCTTGGGTTGTCACCCGACTTCACTGGTGCTTTCAAATTCATTCCCTGCTTGCGCGCAGAAGCGCGGCCCTTTGCGTTAAGGCCACCTTTAGGGTTCTTGCCCTCTTTGCGCTGCCATGCAGGGGTCTTAGCCACGAGCAGCCCTCATATTGTCAATCAAGTTAGGATACGGACGGCCAGCTTTCTTCGCCGCACGCATTGCGGATCGTTTTTGCGCTGAGGTAAGAGACTTGGGCTTACCCAAATCTTTAGGCCGTTTTTTGTCCCAAACTTCCTTCTTAGCCATTTTTCTTAGCCTTCCCAGACTTTGATAACGCAATGGCGACAGCCTGCTTCATTGGACGCCCTTCTTGCATGAGCATCTTAATGTTTTGGCTGACAACATTTTCAGACTTACCCTTTTTCAAAGGCACGTTACTTAGCCTTCTTTTTCATCATCTTGGTTTTCATATTAGCCTCAGTAACACGTCCACCATACTGTTTGGCATATTCTTTTGCAGCAGCCATTCCAGCTTTGCTATAAGCAAAGGTGCGCGTTTTTCCGTCTTTAGTTACTACTTTTGGCATCAGCCTACTCCTAGTGTGGTTTGCTCATCGCCGCCGCCAGCGCCAAGCCTGCCGGGACTCAATAATGCACGACGCCCACTGCGCCTAGCCCTTACGCCAGCCGCGCGCCTACGCGCTTCCGTGTCATCCACAGGTTGCGGCTCTACCTTTGGCTCAGGCGCAGGCGCGGGTGCAGCCGCTTTAGGCTTGCTTATAATGCCACCCATTAGCCAGCACCCAAGGTCGTCTGAATGCCCATTTGCGGATTTTCGCGCTCAGAAGAAAGCAACATGCGCTGGCCACCCGTTGCTCGTGCGCGACGGCGCGCTGCAATCTGAGCCTTCTTGCTGCGCTCTTCTTCTTGCAGCCTAGCCTCTTGTCGATCCTGTGCCTCTTTAATAGATGGATCAGGCGGGGGCGACTTAGGCGCTCCTCCAAATAATCCGCTCATTCAAAAATCCTCGACATCATTAAATAATCAACACCGCTAGGGCCGTACTTTCGCAAAACCCCTTCTCGACTGAACTTTAACATCCTAGCCCATCTAATTGCAACTATATTGCGTTCATCCACTGTTATTTGAAGTCTTCTTAGCTTTAGAGTAACTGCAATTTGATTGAAGTATCGCATTGCACCCCTGGAAAGTGACACTGGAACAACGTCACAATGACTGCTAGTCAACATCCATGCCTCTGCCGCGCCTGCCCAAAATTCATTAACGCCAAAGCAACATACCATTTGCCCATTACAAATGGCAGTCACGGCATGGCCCGACGCCTCATATGATTGAAGGTATTCTTTAAAATTCGGCAATTCAGAAAAAAGCCTGCGGTCGAACTCGCGCAAATGCATTGCATATGGGTGTGCCCAATGAAATGGAACAAACGAAACATTTTTGTTAGTAGTGATTGACCGCACCAAACAAACGCCCTATATATTCATTGTTAGAGTTTTCCTCCCTGGAAACTAAACCCCGGCGATTAAGCGCCGGGGTTCTTTTTTATCTCCCTGACAATGCCATTGGAAACTCCAATAATACCCATGTCTTGCAACCTCTGACGAGCGCGCATTCTCCTAGTCCCGCCAGCATCGCGGGACATTGACCGATGCTTATCAGTCCATTGCTTGTGAGAAACCTCTGAACATTCTCGATCTATGAATAATTGTCGCAACGCCTCTAGGGCGCGGTCCTCCTCAATACCCAAATTGATTTTTGAAGAAAATTCAGCATCATCCTTGCGGCTAAGAACAATGGATGAATCGCCAATCAGTGCAATTTCTTCCATGCGGAATGTCATGTCATCACACGGCTCTGCGTCCTTTTGCTTCTCCATCTTCATGGATAATAAATTCTCAGCACGAGCAACGCGAATACTCGTATCTACTGCGCCCAACAAAGCCGTTGAACCACGCATCCCACGCGCAACATCTTTGCCGCTATGGTGAATGCCCATAAGAGCGCAGCCAACATGCTTCTTAATCGAATCACACGAATCAATAAACATACCCATGTCAGTTGCGGAGTTTTCATCGCCGCCAAGCAATGCCCTTGCAACAGTGTCAACAAAGACGGCGCTAAACTCCATACCAAAGCTGTCAATCGTTCGCATCAATTTTTCAACTTCATCCGGCTCTCGAAGGCGGACAGCCGTTGGCAAAACAAAAAATGGCGCGTCAATGCCTACTCCATGATAAGCCTGCCATGCGTGTATACGCTTTCCTAGCCCACCTACGCCCTCACCTGCGATATAAAGCACCGCCCCCTGCGCTGACGCCTTCCCTTGCCACGCCTCACCATAAGCCATACTCAAGGCCATATCTAAAGCTAGAAAGGATTTGCCAGCCCCAGGCTCACCGTACATCACGGAAAATCCATGTTTCGTTAAAACATCCTCAATGCACCACTCAACAGGCGGCATGGAACGAAGGAAGGATAGTGAGTACGTTTGGAAAATATCGTCGCGTTGAATTTCAACGTCATCGACTTTTGGCTTTTCAACAATTGGCTCAGCCTTTTTGGCCAAGATCGTTAAATGCTCAACTGTATTCCCAGCGTCAAGCCAATCACAAATATCACCCTTTTCAACAACACCGGGCAATTCAACCATGCGGACAGACTTCGCAACGTTTGTTAGTTCTGAGACAACGAGATTGGCGTGCGCCATACCAGCCTGGTCATTGTCTGGGATAACAACGACGTTCTTACCCAAAAAATATTGCGCTAGTTCCGGCTTCCAGTTTTTTGCGCCGCCGTGATTTGTAGTGGCAATCTTGCCCTCCCTAACTAATCGGTCTGCGCACTTTTCACCCTCAACAATGTAAATTGCCTTCTGGCCCGCCGACATCACCGCTGGCAAATTGTACGGCAAGGGATCAACATCACGCATGTTATTGATCCAACCGCCATTCCCATCAGGTTGCCTTTGGCGAAATGTTTTCGGCTCAAACCTCTGCACCTGATAGGATAGAACGCCATCAGCGTTGTAATAATCGTAACACTTAGAAACAAACGAGCGAGGCATGATCGCTTCTTCTGTTTTTTTATCTATCCCAAACTTACGCTGCAATATGTCCGCAATACTAGAAAGCGAAGCACCTTCACGCGACCTAACCAAGTGCGTAACGCCGCCACCCTCTTGCTCTTCGTGGTCAAACCAAGTGCCCTTTCTCAAGTCAACAGACTTGGACCCGTGCGTTCCCCACCGCAACTGATGTCGGCTCGATAACTTAGCATTCGGCTCCCCCCAATAGTGGCGAGCCACCTGCTCCATGTAAGACCCAATATTAACTGCCATTTAATTCCTCCCAAAAGAATCGGGGGTGCGCCCGCGAAGCGCACCCCCGGCACCAGTTAGAAAAGTTCGTCGTCATCAGTCGGCGCGGGGTCCGACTGAGGCGCGGGGTCTTCAGCGGGGGAGGAATCGCCGAAAACGCCTGGGTCATCAACCCATGACACGATTTTCCAAACGGGTACCTTAAATCTCCGGTCATTATTTTTAGTTGTAATGGTTTCTAATTTAGGAACTTCAATCACCGGCAGCTTACCAGCGTTTGCTCCACGCTCTGCCTCATACTTATTGTGAAGCGCTTCCATAGTGCGGACAACGGTTTTGGCGCTACTGGAAAAAACACGCATGCCAAGCGTTTTATTATAAAGGCGAACGCGAAAAGCCTTCTTGTGATCCTCTGTCGGCTGCGCTGGCTTCTTTTCACCAATACGCACCATGACAAAATCTGGAGCGCCAGAAGCAAAAGACAGCCAACCAACCTCAATATTCTCAAGGTCCATGATGAACTTGAACGGAAGCTCTTGCTCAACGATATCCGATTTCCAAGTGCCATCAGCTTGCTGCTCTCGATTAACGGCCAGAAACTCACCAGACGTCGCATTAAACTTAATGATCGGCAAAATATCTCCACCCGAAGGGGCATCAATTTCCAATCCCAATGACATTTTCATTCCTTTCTATACAAGGGTTGCCCGACGCGAGTATTTCTCGCGCAATCATGCAATACGCCTCAAACGTAACGTCCGCGTTGTATTGCCATCCATAATCATCTTTTCCACCAGACATCACCACAAAAGCAGCAACTGGCACGCGGCAGATGATAGGCCGTCGATCAAAGCGATAAATTAAACTTGGAAGCAACCCGGCAGCACGGGCAGCAGAACACGCCTGGTCCCACCAAGAATCCTTGGCAAGATACCCATCCGCATATCGCTTGCACTCAATCGTAAATGGAAACGTACCGTCGCACGGTACGAGATCACCTAGATCAGACTGGCGATATTGCTCAATCTCTCGCTTAAACTTAATGCCCAACTCATCAAGCAAAAGACCAGCGACTTCCCGCTCAAATGCAGCACCCTTGTGCCGCCCGCCGCCAAGTCGCATCACACCTGCTCACGAGCAGCCGCAACCACGCGGTCCAAATCATCAGATGTGTGATGACCCCGCCTCTTCAACTCATGGTTCAAAATATCATCCGCAATAGATGACATCGAGCCATAACGCGCACGTTCCGCCTCAGCGCGAAGCATCTCGCGTGTATCCTCTTTCAATCGCAACGTCATGCCCTTCACGTTCATATCAACTCCTAAGCAAAAACATCAAAATCCGCAGCCGCTGTATGCTGCTTAAACATCGGTCTGCCATTTGGGTTCCTGGTCAAAGCTCGATGCTCACCACCACCCAACATAAGATACCCATAAGCATCCCCAACGTGAGAATGCTCATTCTTATTCGGCGCGTCCCGAAATCGCTCCTGACCACCACCCATCGCAACGCGCTTAAAATGATAGCCGCCAGCAAGCGATTTACGGACCCTATTACAATCCTGACTGATAAGCAACCCCGGTTTGCCATCAATTAAACGGTTCATTGGCATTGCCCCAGCTTCACGACGCACTTTAAAATCATTAGTCGCGGTGGGCTGGGCGCGAAGCCCTAGAGTGCGCAAGTGGTCAAATGACGTGACTTCAAAAATTTCATCACGCTTTCCACCAGCAGGGTCGCCCCATAACATAACCTCAGATTTCGGGAACTTACTCTGAATATCCGAAATCAAATGATGAGCAAACCGCTCCAAGCCCATATCAAACGCAACCAACTCATGCAAAATATGCCAGCGCCCATTAGGCATCTTCTGTCCAAACACAGCGGCAGGCGTTAAGCCAAAGTCCAAACCAATATGCAATGGATAGCCCGGCTCATACTCAACGTCATGCGCCATCAAACTATCAACGTACTCCGGCCAAACAGGCTTGCCGTCTTGAACATAAACATACTGAGCGCCCGCATAACACTGAATCCAATCCAGTGTCTTGCCAGCCAACTGCTGCTCATAATAACCAACAGGCAAATTATTCGTATTCTCCGCAAGCGGGTTCATCACCCAATACTGACCCGCCGCAAAAATCGAATCCTCATGCTCCTTGGTCGCTTCCTTAACGCCACCAGGCTGCTTGTAAAACTTCCAAGGATAACGACCCTTAACAGGGTTCTTCTCAGCCAAATTACACCACCAATGGTCACTATCCATTGGGTTGGTACTCATCCAAACACCACGCCACGGACAACCACCATGCTTCTTCGTCGGGTAGCGGCCAACACGAGAAGTCAAACCATCGACAACCGCTTTCGGCAACTCTCGCGCCTCATCAATAAACCCACCCGTCAACTCAAGCGATAGCAGCTTGCGGACATCACGCGGCTGGTCCAACGCTAAAAAAATAACCTCACAATCCAAACCCGGCGCGCCATCACGAGGAGGCAACTTAATATGATGCGTAATAGGAGGACTCCAACGCATCTCCCCCCAAACAGACTCAGGGAATATCTCCTGCCACGTCTTGATCGTCGTCGTCCGCAATTCCGGATAACTGTTGCGGATGACTGCAAATCTGGAATACCTGATTGAGTTCTCTGGCGATGGTGGCTGCTTCACCGCCCTCAGCATAACTTCGGCCAAACTCGCATACGTCTTGCCAGAACCTACCGGCCCCATCAAACCACGCACAAATGAATCGTCGTTTAAAAACTTCCATACCGTAGGGCTTTCACTAAAATCCAAGTTTAACCCAGTTAATGCCTCAGTGTTGCCGCCGCGACGACGGCGACGAGGCGAACGATCCGTCGCGCGACTACTCCTCGCCATCACTTACCCCCAAACATAGCCATCCTCAAGCGCGCGACAAAAAGAGACTGCTCCGCAGTGGGTGCGCCCGCGCTCGTGTCATTACTCAAAAGACGAGCGGCTACGGTTGCCATTCTTTCTGACTTCGAAGCGTTTCGATACGTTGTCGTATCAAGAAATTGCTCTTGCTGTTTGGTTAGAGAGAAATCAGGCGCGTATTCCTTTTTGGTTCGCATCCAAACGCGCGCGGCCTCATTGAGCGCAACAGCCTGTTTCTGCTGCTCGTTGAGCGCGGTAAACGGGTTAATGATGACTTTGTTGTCCTCCGTCGCCATCCCGGCAACAGAAGGGTTCTTGCGGAAATAATCCAATTCACCCTTAAACGGCTCCCTAATCGGGATGCCAGCTATAAATTCAGCCATCTGTCTGCTCCTCTTCATCTCGGTCTATAACCTCATACGTCGTCGTGCTAGGCCCAGTCACATTAATCCCAATCATACTAGGACGACGGTCATCACTGTTCGCTTCCAACAAACCACGGTGCTTCGCTAAAAGGCGCAAGGCCGACAACTTGTCATGCATTTCAACTTCAATGTTGTTGCCATGCTCAGTTGGAACAACCTTAACCTTCTTAATAGACCTGCGCGCACGATCAGACAACTGGTCAGATGGCCGAATCTGAACGCGGCCCATGTCATCCCAGGAAAGAACGTCCGTAATCTCGCCGGACGCAATCGCCTCCAACTCATGAATAACAGCGTCACGCTTAACGTCATCCTGAGACGCAAGCGCCGCACGAGCCTCACGAGTCGTTAATTTGCGATCAGTCATCCCTGCCCTCAACAATCTCAAAGCCACACGCCGCATAACCAGCGATGTCTACCCACGAATCAATATGCGAATCATCCTCACATAAACGGGCTAACTTCAAGGCTACCATCATTTGCGCAACCTGTGTGGATTTAATCTCGACGCCAAGAATACAAGTCCACAGTACAGCAATGCGCTCAAAGTTGCTCTCAGGGGTGCCGTAGTTCGTGCCACGCGTTGTCACCGTATCAGCGGCGCGCTGCAACAACTGATAACGGGCAAGGGCGGTGGAGTCATTTTTAAGGTGTTCAATGGTCATGCGGTTTTTTCCTTAAAAAGTTACAAAAATTTTGTGCGACACCCCCATACGTACACAGAGGGGGCCGGGGGGCAAGGGGTGCGCCTTAGCAGCTGGGCGGATGCCATGCTGACCGGGCCGTACACGGGCAAACGTTCGTTTGTAGCTATGTACAAGCGGCAATCG
>Ga0208645_1000753_pt1 | contig 32162 bp, 34 predicted proteins | sample VirMetDEL_Sep_01_FD_184519 | JGI IMG/M metagenome (GOLD analysis project Ga0208645, IMG submission 184519) | Aqueous microbial communities from the Delaware River and Bay under freshwater to marine salinity gradient to study organic matter... | ecosystem: Environmental > Aquatic > Marine >... | reverse complement strand
CGGTTTGTACCAGTACGCACGACACGAGACGACCGAAGTAATTTGCATGAGCTACGCTTTCGGTGACAACCCCGCCACAACATGGTTTTCGGAAGATGCCCCTTTTCCCGCTCCCGTCCTCGACTACATCAAAAACGGCGGCCCCATCACTGCCCACAATGCCGCTTTTGAACGCCAAATATTTGAGAACGTTTTAAAGATTGACGTTGCCCTAACTCAGTGGCGGTGCTCATCTGCTCGCGCTCTCGCTCGATCCTTGCCCGCTTCGCTCGGCAATTTGTGCATTGCTCTTGATCTACCGATACAGAAACAAAAAGAAGGCGCGCGGCTTATACGTGAGTACAGCGCTCCGGGCTTTTTGACACAATGGAAACCTGGCGATAAAGAGACAATGCGTGATTACTGTGAAATGGATGTGGCAACTATGAGGATGGCTATGTCAGTGGTGCCAGATATAACACCCGATCAATGGCGGCAGTACCACATTACTGAGGATATAAACGACCACGGTGTGCCTGTCGATATCCAATTTGCCACGGCAGCCCTGGAACGGTCCGAAGAAATACGGGCAGATGTTAACGCGCAATTGTCTGAACTAACTGATGGTTGTGTTCAGAAGCACACCGCCCGGAAAGATAGAGACGCATGGTTCAGGCGTGAGTTTGAAGAAGGCCACATAAAACCACTTATAAAGAACGAAAAGATAGCTTTTGATCGTGAGAAGCGCTCCGCTCTGCTAAGTAATCCAGAAACCCCCGACCGCCTACGCCGTTTCGCTGAACTCATCGAAGACGCCGGCGGCTCTACTGTTGCCAAGTATAAATCAATGTCTGACACACATGTGTCAAACCGTGTGCGCGGTTCATTGATCTGGTCAGGTGCAGGATCGACGGGCCGTTTTTCGTCTCGCGGGTTACAGTTACAAAATTTTAAGCGTAATGTTTTCGAAAATCCGCAAGAACAGATTGATCTAGTGCTAGCTGGCGCCCCGCTCAACAAACCATCGGACACCCTCGCCCGCCTTGTTCGTTCGGCTATCCACTCCCCTCACGGCCTCACTTGGTCAGATTACAGCCAAATCGAAGCACGTGTTTTGCCTTGGTTGAGTAATGACAGCCTGGCCGATGATTTATTACAGGTGTTCCGCGCTGGTGGTGATATTTACATGGAAACAGCGAACCGCTCCCCCATATTCCAACAAATGTGGGATCCGCGCCAAGCTGCAAAACAAGGTGTGCTTGCGTGTGGTTTCGGCGGCGGTCGTCGAGCTGTGCAAAACATGGCGAGAAACTACGGCATTAAGCTGCCAGAAGAAGACGCGCAAGCTATCGTCGATGCGTACCGGCAAGCTAACCCCTGGGCAAAGCCTTTTTGGTACGGCCTCGCCCGCGCTGCACAAAACGCTGTGCTAAATCCCGGCCAAGTATTCACGCAAGGCCGCCTATCTTTTTTGTACAACTATCCCGACTGGCTTTGGATGCAATTGCCATCGGGCCGTGTTATCGCATACCCCCAGCCACGCTGGGAAATGGACCAAGCGCCATGGGAAGATGAGCCAAGCGAAAAATTAACAGTGCTATGGGGTTCGGGTAAACGTAAAGCTGGGCAACCTTGGCCGCGTCGGGCTTTGTCACATATCATTTTGTCGGAAAACGCCACGCAAGGTGCGGCGGCTGATCTTATGCGCGAATCTATTGTCCGGGCTTACGATGCTGATTTACCGGTGCTCTTTTCTGTGCATGATGAACTGGTTGTCGAGGGGCATTGTGCGGATAAGCTAACCGAAGTGATGACCACGACGCCTGCATGGGCTTATGGTTTGCCCATCGACGCCGACACCGTGGAAGGCTTTCGCTACGGCAAATAGCCTCGATCTTTATCAGACTTTTTCAAAATCTCCTGAATGTGCTTTTGCAGTAAAAATGTGAGTGTGGTCCCCCGCTCTTTGCAAAAGCGCATTATCTCCGCTTTAACATCCCTATCTAATAAAAAGTTAACCTGTTCCTTATTACTATCTGTCATCTAACACCCCTCGTCTTTTAACTAATTAATCTATATCTATATATATACATCTATATATTTATGTATTATATTGTTTAAAACGTTGAGACACAAGGAGCAAAAACAAAATGGACGACAAGGCACGAATGAAGAAAATACGCGATTTAAACCGCGACATTGATCGCACACGCAAGCATTTGCAGCGGTGCAAGCAGCAAGATAAGCAAAAGGCCACTTCCACCCCTTTTGTTTTTGCAGCGGTAATAATGCTGTTGGCGTTTGTGTTAGCAATGAGCGAAGCCAACGCAAAACCTCTTGGTGGCTGGGACACCTTCCCCGGCCCTGTGGCTGAACCGACAGACTGCAAACCCACCAGAAAAACGAGGTGCGCATGATCTACTTGGGACTAATTGCGTTAGTAGTAGTTTGGGTTGTTTGCATGGGATTGGCACAAAGGAGTGACGACTAATGACAACACCATGCCGCGCCTGCGGCGCTACTGATAGATACCCATCTGGCAAGTGCATCCCTTGCACCAAAAAAAGGGTTGCTACTTACGGCTCACACAAGGAAAGCGTCGCGGCGAATCTGGAAAGACGAGCACTGCAACACAACAACGTTTGGCTCTACATTTGGGGGCAACTAAATGAACATCTTGCAGATAAGAGAATCGCATAACCCTTGGCCAAACAGCCAGGACACTTTTTATACAGTTAAGTATGTACATCGAGGCGAGTTGCATTATGCCAACGTAGTTCAGGACCACACGACCCTCGCATGTTACTGGGATCGGGGGCCGAAAAAGCCTAAGAAGCTATGCCCTGTTGAAGTAGATCTGGCGGTGAGGTCTTTGCATTGAGGCCGCCAAAACTAACCGACCACGACCTTGCTCTTGCGATGGAATTGAGAACTGAAGGCTGTGAATGGAAGGTTATCGCGAAGGGTTTGGGCTGCGATTGGGATCATTTAAGGCAAGAAGTAAAACGAGCAAAGGAGCGCGGTTTCAGGAAGTCCCGCGCAGACATCTACGAAAAAGGACTTTAAATCATGTTAATGGATAAAAAATTTCTAGGAGTTGTTGCACTGTCTGTAGCGGATGCGATACACGCACGATTTTCAAGCATAAACAAGGGCTGCGTCGAAACAACAGCTTACAACACATTGATGAAATTGTGGGAAGCTAATGCTCCACTCCACGAGTATCCGTATGAACTGGCAGTAGAGATAGCGCCACGTTACCACACAGATTTTGCGGAAACAAAATCAGTACTTAAAAAACTAAATTTTTCACTATAAAGGAGGGTCAACAGATGGATCTAAATAATTGTAAACAGTTTTATTTGGACAACCCGTTCGCCGCGCTTTTTGTTGTAGCTGATCTCCTCGGCAACCTTGCGTGCGTCTGGATGTTCAGCGATTTTAATAGCTGGCAGGGCTGGATGTTTTCAATTAGCGGTTTGGCAATTGCTGCTGCTATAGCTCTCGCCCTACCTCTTGTTGGTAGTTTTGCGCCAATATCAAAAGTTGTTTTAGTGTGCTGGATCGGTTTCACGATTGCTAGTTTTAGTCTCTCGTTTGTAACTAGCTGGGGCCGTATGGAATATGCAAAATACAGCGCAGATAAGAGCACCCTACTCCATCAATCACTAAGTGCCGACATTAACACTTTGAACGACGCTGGTTATCGTGAATGGTGTAAAACGGCTAAGTCTGCCGACTGTAACCAACTACAACTCACACAACAATCCAAAGCTGCCCGCGCTGAACTTGACGACCACAACTTTAAATGGTCGCCGCATCAGATGGAATTCCAAGGCGTCAAATTCGGACAGTATATTGTTATCGGCTTGGTCTTTTTACTATCACTCGGCGGCGCAATTGGCTCGAGCATAATGGGATACATTGCGGGTTTACGGACTAACGCATCAAGTACGGGGTCGAGAGATGGCGGAAAAAAGCCGGAACTGCGAGGCGTGGGGTAGATTTCGTTCCAGGCCCCGAAGTACAAGGGCGGGAACGAAATGCGGAACCTGTTTTAGGGCCGCAGGAACGAAAAATACAGAAGATTTTTGGTGATGTAGTTGACCAAGTTGATGTAAAAAGCGGCACTGTTAAGTTGTTCAAAGACGGGAAGAGGGTCAGTAAATTGGCCCTTAGCAATGCCGCAAAAGTCAGAAAACAAGTTGTAACGGATTACTTAAGGAGGGTGTATTGTGCGAGGTAAAAAGAAGGGGGTGGTTTACATATTAGGGTGCGAGGCTATATCAGCTTGGAAGATAGGTTGTACTTACAGAAGCCCTGAAGAAAGGGTTTCTGATCTATCGACAACATCAGCCCCGTCAAGGTTCTATATTAAGCATGTTAGCCAGCCCATATATTCATATTTGGAAGCGGAAGCTGAAATACATAGGATATTAAATAACTGTAGAGTGTCTCGTAATAGAGAGTTCTTTTATGGTGACGTATCAACGTTAATTGAGATAGTAGATGAAGTTGTATCCGACTTTAGTACAGGGCGCGAAGTTGATAGTGGGAAGCTAAAAAAATTAACTATAGAGTTACGGGGGGACACCCTAAATAATTATGAGCTTATATACCAACACATGGTGGACAATGGTATCGAAGGGGCAAACCAGTTCGTAAAACTGGCAAATTGCAGGCGTCAAGAAGGACTTGCCTGGTACAAGCAAAGGAGAGCGTCATGAAATATTTAATTTTAGCAATAACAGTTGTATCACTATCGGGTTGTTTTGATTACACAGACGGAAAATATCATTTAACAGCTGAGGAGATAGACCGCTGGAACGAAAGATATCCTTGCGGGTTACCATCTAGCCCATTAGCCCCGGCGTTACGTAAACCAAAACCAGAGAGGTGCCAATAATGACTAGCATATTTGTTTTGACATTATTTTTATGCCCGGCTGAATTTACAGAATGCACACACGATCAACTAGTACCAGCAAAAACGATATCTTTTGAACAGTTCGACGCATGTGAAAATCTGGGGGAGACACTAGTTGATAACGGCGAATACGACGACCACGCATGTAGGCGGCATGAGCAATGACCAAAGCATCTAAGAAGTGGCTATTATCAACCTTGGCCTGCGGCGTCATACTCGCCGTGGGCGTTTTCATAACTGTTCAAGTGGGGTGTTTAAAATGAGAGAACAGGTAAAGAAGTTTTTAGAGTGGGAGTATTGGGCGCCATCTGTTGCGGTTTTTGTTTCAATATTAGTAATGATAGAAGGAGTGATACAATGAGCGATAAAGCTAAAAAGTTTTTCCAAAAGATGGCTGAACAATCAAATGACTTTGATGATTTTTGTGTCAACTACCTGCCAAACGTACCGTACAAGCACGTATCAAAAGTTAAAAAGGCATGGAGTTGCGCACGAAAAGGTAAGGGTTTTGATTCAGCATTCGATAAGCTTGAGGGGGTTTTATGATTAAGATCAAACGCGACGTCAAAATGCATGGGCTGAAAACCAGCATGATTAAGCCGATTAGTTTTTTGGATAAAATCTTTTTGATGATTGGCGTTGATTTCGTTATAACAGACGCAATCAGGCCATTGAAGGGTAACGAAAAGTCTTTACACCCACACGGCCACGCCATTGATGTTAGAACCCGCGACCTTAGCCACCTGCAAAAAGCTGCTTTGCTTGTATTGCTAACTAAATACCTGGGCAATGATTACGATGTTCTAGAGTATGAAACGCATATACATATAGAGTACCAACGCCAGATTGACGACAACAAGCCGGCCAATTTTATTGGTGTTTTTGGTCAAGATAATTTTGAAACTGTATAAAAGGGGCATTAAGCCCCTTTTTTATTTGTCCTCTTTCCAAGCCAGGGCGCAATCAACAGCGGCACCTGTTCCTGACACGGTTTTAACTGCAATAGTTAATGTCTCTCGTGGCGCCAATGGCTCAAGCACACCGAAAATGTTAAAAAACTCAGAAGAAGCCGAGCCGACAAGGAAGGAATCGATAAGCTTGCCGCCGGTCACCGTGGTTCCTGCCGTGTCATATTCTAGAATAGAATCGTTTTTATCTGAGTATGTGAAATTGGGGGTACCGCCGATAGTCGCATCTTTCAAAAATTCCACTCTAATTGCTTTGTTGTGATCGTTATTTATAGATGCACTAACAGCAAGGATTTCACCAAGGTTGTATAGATAACCATAGTGGCCGCGATTTCTGATTGTGATGAGGTTTATTAAATTGGTATCAACACCAGTTTTAGACGACACGGCAGCACGAGCGCCCACCTCAATCTCATGCTCTTGGCTAACTTTTTGGATACATGCAGACGCGCCTTTTACAGTTAAATTGGTGCCTGATGAACCAAGGCTAGCGGCAGTCCAGCCTACTTTTAAGTTCGGGGTACCTAAGTTTGTTTTAGTTTGGTTCTTAGATTCCACTCTATGAACCGGGACAAAATGACCGGCTTCATTATCATAAACTGAAAAAGTGATAGCAGACGCACCTAAATAACCATAATCGATTTCGTAAATATTAATCTTTGTTGGATCTATAACCATGTCATTGTTCATGTTCCATTGTTCTCGCGGAACGTTGTCGGATGTTTTAGCGACACCTGCTTTTTTCTGTGTGATTGTAGCCGTGGCGGTTGCGCTGCTGAAAGAATAAGTTCCCGACTTGGGGCCGACACCTTTTGAAATAGCTACTACATGCCCGTCATTCTGGAAAAAATTCCACTTTGCGCCAAGCGTGGCGTCTGCGTTTAAATCTCTGGCAATTTCAAAAGCGTTACCCGCTGCCGTTGTTGCTGTGAGGTTCGCTGTAGCTGCATCACCGTCAAAAGTTATTGTTGCGGATTCAGCACCACCAGCGGCGGCTGTCACTTCTAACTCTCTACACTCTGCGCGACCGTGTGACTCGTAAATAATGCCAAAACTATCACCGTCATAGCCAAAAGCTAGGGTTTCGGTTAGAGAAAAAAGACCTGCAAATTGCAAAGAAAGGGGAACGCCAGCGGTGAACATCCCCGTAAAACGCGACCTTATAGCCTGGCCCGCATGGTACACAATCGCATGCTTTGATCTTATTACGCCATATCCGCCGATGCTTGTGCCTGTCTGACACCTAAACAAGTTATCCTCGGTGTCTGCGCTTCCGCCAGTTGCTGAAAAAGTCTCGTTGCGGTCATCAATAACACCGTACGCGCACGACGTCATAACCTCGGTGATTATCGGTAGCGAAACATTTTCCCCAAACGCGCTTTTATTATCAGACATCGTTTTTAATTTCCTGTTTTATTTCGACGATGAATTTGCCTAGCTCATCTTTAATATCACCGACCAGCTTTATTGACTCGTTTTTTGTATCGCCGACTAATTTAATCATAGCCATTATTCTGCGCTCTGATGACTCGCTCATGTCGCGAATAGCTTTTATAGACTCTTCATATCTGTTTTCCATCATCTTCAATTCGCTATGGTAACGCTCATCAAGAGCGTTTATCTGTTTGCTGTGTTTAGTTTCTAAAGCATCCACACGTGAGTCACACCTCTTGTCTGAGCGGTCTAGTTCTTCTCTTGCGTTTTTCTCTGACTCGTAAAGCTTTTCATCATAATCCTTTTTATTTTCTTCTAACTCGTCTTTTAGTGAGTTAAAAGTTTCTTCCATAAATTCGTTTTTTTCGTTATGAAGTCTGGTCATGAGAAAATACGTAGACATAACACCCAACGCAAAGCCTGCGAGCATAAACAATTTTTGCTCAACAAGCCAAATCCATACCCCTTCCATTTTAGCATTACCTCTACTGCGTTAAATGTGAATAATACCCAAAAAAGGCGACTAATAAGTCGGGGTAAAAGTGTGATTAATTAACAATTAAAATGAAGTCAAATGCTGCATCTGCCGCGACGTTATTAGATGAATCCGTTGTCGTAACTTGTATTGTAGATAGCGCCCTTGAATTAATAGTAACTTTCCTAGTCGAACCTTCGCACGTACCGACAAAAGTTACGTCTGTCGTGTTCAAACTGTGCGTTATTGTGTAGGTGCTAGAAGCTTTTGAAACAGTCCACCCTGATGGAAGGTTTCCTGTGGTCCCGCCAGAATCCACACGGCCAGCATACATTTTTGTTATATGGTCAATGTTCGTTATAGCGGAACCATTAACTGTCAAAGAGTCGGTATTAACGTCAACGGTAGTGGTTCCGGTATGGTTTGCCGAATTCGTATAATAAGAACCTTCCTGACCATCTAGTTGATCGGCATTTTTACCCGTCAATGTTGCGGGTATTTGGGCTAGAGGTATGGTCCCTGCGTTAAGGTTCCCAGCATTTTGGTAAAAACTGCCCTCCTGACCGTCCAGTAAATCAGCATCAAGACCAGAAGTAGCGCCATCATTGCCACTGTGCCAAACTGTGGCGCTGTCGGTGACTTCATTGCTGATCAATAAAACATGATCGTACAAAGCCTCAAGCTCAGATCGTGCGCTTGCTGGGCTGTCTGTCGCTTCGTCAAAATTCGATTTACTTAAACCTGCGCTGCTTGGCCAAGCCATCTATCACACTCCTATAACTTGCGCGCTGATAACAACGCTATTGTCAATAACACCGCCGCCATCCCATATTTTTATATGAGGCCCAAGCGTTGGATTTAGATCTATGAATTCCCACGTGTAGCCACTTCCAACGTTTTTCAGACTTATATTTACGTCAGTTATCGCGCTGAATGATGACCGTATTGGCAACCTTACACCTTGTCCGCCTACAGTTGTCAAGGTCGACGTATCTAGCTCAGTAAAGAAATCAACGATCGAATCTCCACCTATGTAGATGTTTAAATTATTAATTTTGGGGACGTTTATAGTGTTGGTCACTGTAACTTTTATTCGTATATATCGCGTGAGAATGAAGCCCGTTATTGGCGCATAACTCGTGTATGTAATATCATCATCGCTGTGGCTTTCTTCTATAACAACCTCAGATTTTTCTGAAAAGTTGCCAGCAACATCTAAGGCGACTCGAAGCTGTGCGCCTAAATCTATAGCGCTTTCACCAGAGGGCACGAAAACATAGCTAAACGTCGTTCCCGTGTCGAAAAACCAAGAGGTGTAATCATCCCAAGTGTCGGTTAAATCTGCCCACGTGGTTGTGGTATCGGCCACAAGTGAATTATCTGATGGCTCTATGCGACAATCGATTAGTGTACCTGGCCAACCTTGGCCCCTTGGGTTATCTGTTCTCAATATCGAACCAATACGCCTCGCGGCTAGCTCGGTAATTAAGAAATTAGCGTTTACTGACTCTCTGCCGCCCCGATCGAAAGCTTTTATTGCAAATCTGTAAGTGCCTTCTGATAGCAGATTAAATTCAAAAGGTGATTGTGTTAAAAGTCCTTCGTGCAGCTCTTCCATGTTCGGCCAAGTTGCAGATTGATCTGAGCTGTAACGTATTTTATACCCTGCCAAATCAACGGGCGGCGTGTTCAATCTGAAAGTAGCAACCCTTGTACCGTCTCCGTTCAATGATATATCAAAGTAATCAACGTCTGGCGGATCAGCCAACGCACCTTCTACACTATGTTGTAGTGTGCTAGACCAAGCCCCCACAACCCCCCTAGAATTCACGGCTCTTACTTCAAGATCAACTAAATCAGAATCTTTAAAACCAATAATATATTGACTGTTGGTAGAGCCTCCAATAGCAGGAGTCTGGTAAATCCAATCAGTCTCACCATTTATTCTTGAACGTATTTCGTAATTAGTTATGAATACATCTGCCAAGGTGGTCCATGAAAGCAATATCCTAGCCACTAAATCACCAGCACTATTAACAATAACGTGAGTGATACCGCTAGCGGCACTTAATCCCGAAACTTGCGCAACGCTGAATGGGTCGGGTAAGTAAGTGTCAGGCGGGGTAGGTGCTGCAACTGGTACAGTGCGATCATACACAGTGGCCTCATGTTCTAAAAGATTCATAGCGATGTTGCCGCCTTCGAGTTCTTTCACTTTCAAAACTCGAAACTTTTTAGCAGACCATCCAGGCTCAGTCAAAGTCACATCAACAATTGCGCCCGGCAACACTTCAAAACCTGACTCATTAACAGTTAACCCAACGGCTATTCCTTGGCGAGACTTTTTGAGAACAATGCGCCCAAAGTGGCCTATGCGGTACTGATTAACATCGAGATAATTCTTTATCCGCTTCTGGCTTTCAATAGAATTATCAGCCGCCAATAGTGTAGCGTCCTGCTCAATAAACTGATCATCTAAATAATTGTTTTCTTCGTTGGGGTAATCTACGACTATTTCATTGTAACGCTCTTTCACGTCATTTATTGCGTAGGTGACGCTATTGTCGATAATGTTGTCACTATCCAGGCTTAATACGCTAGATTCATCTTTTTCAACAACAAGGCGGTATTTATTACCGTCAGGGATTAAGTGCGCGTTAAAACTGTTCAAAATCTCAATTATATTTTTTCTAACGCTTTTACCCGTATTTATTACGCCGTTTATTTGGTAGTAGTCAGTGTTTGATCCAGCCCCGCTATACAGCTCAATCTGTGTTTCACAATAATTTGCAGCGTCGATAAAATCCTGAGTAACAAGCTGTGACGCGCTAATCTTATACCCTGCTCCATATCTAGAGTTGGTCAAATAGTCATATAGGGCAATCGCCGGATTTACGTTTGGGTAAAGCCCCGTTTGGAATGTTTCAGTCCTAACATCGTACAGCGATATGCCTGCGACCAAAAATTCAAATTTAGGCTCTCTGGGCATTCTTTCCTGATCGTACTTAAGACTAACAACAACTCGGCATAGCCCCCTGCACCTGTCGTTGTTGTTATAATCGGAAAATTTCGACACTAGATTTACATCAGCTGCTACGCCATCCTCCCCCATATATTTAGTAACTGTGACCAATCCGTCGAATTTAGAGTCATTCGAATCAACACCGTCAAGGTACACATTCCATATATGCTGACACTTACCCTCCGATAAAATGAATTCATACCAAAGGTATTCATTATTAGAACCCTCAACACCTTTAAAGTTTACTATGCCGCCAACCCTTCTAAATCCGTAAATTACAGGGATATTTTCCAAGCTTCCGCGCTTGGTTACCGTAATCCCCCTACCAGGGTTATCCTCCCCTGGGTCGTCAAGGTCACCAAATAAGAAGTCTCTTATTGGCTCTATTGTCATTGCAGCCGTAAATGCCAGCACTGCAACTAGGATTGTGAAAAAAGGCATCTATGCTTTACCCCAACCTAGATCTTCGTATTTGACCTCACTGTGACGCAATCCAGTGTCACCACTAAAAACACGCTGTTGGCTGCTGTCGTTCGTCTGTCTTCCGTTGATGCGTTCAAAATCAACGAACTCGCTAACCGCGTCAATCTCCATTTCGGAAGTGCCTTTTTCTTGATTAAACTTGTTTGTGAAACTGGAGAAGTAACCACTAAACCGCAATATAGGATCACCTACTAAAACACCCGCATCATCTAACCAAAACTTATAAAGATCTATTTTTTTAAAATACGGCGGGGTTAGCAAGAAGGCCGAAGTGTTAGCCTGATTCACGGCGCTTAATTTGAATTTATAACGACGCACTTTCAAATCTAAATCATCGTCAATAATTGGAAGCTTAATCAAAAACCCGCTGCTTAGGTACGTTTCGCTATTGTAAGTAATATCTTTATAACACGTGGTTAAAAGCAAAGGGCTGCCGGTATCGAGTCTGAATAACCAATGATGCCGCGATTGGTTAGCGGCGATTTCGGTCTGTTGCGCTGCTGTTAGAGTTCTAATCAAACCATAGCCTCAACTAAATCAATGGTGAACTGATCGTAAAAAAGTCCTGAGCGTTGCCAGCTCAATGTATTTCGGTCTTGCTCCACGGTGAACGCAACGTTTGTATGTGTGACTGCTGCACCGCCGCCAGGTGTTGCTACTAAATCGGGGTCAAAATTAACTGTAGCATTACCTGATCCATCGCTAGCAGCGTCCGCATTAACCATGTACACCTTGGTGTCGCCCGCAATCGTGAATATATCACCTGCTTTGACTGCGTCCGAATCACTGTTGGAAAAGCCTGTCATAACAATAGTGTTATCATCAGTAACGCTTGAAACTGTGATTGTTCCCCAATTACCACGCGGTGTTTTTAAACCGTCTGGGATTATAGTAAACGTTTCAAAGCCACCACGTTGCGAATTCAAGAAGGCCATTAAAGGTCGCAATTCATCAGGCGTCATACGATTAAATGAAACTTTCATTCGCCAAAGGTGGTATTCACCTTGTCTTGCAAATCGCTTACCGCTTAGGGAGCGCGAACGAAACACCTTAAAATCGCTTGTAAGTTCAATGGTGCCAATCTCAAATGTCGTGCTTAGCTGTCCGCTCATCGCATCGGCCCCCCAGTTTCACCGCGCTGGTCGTATTTTTGCTGCACCATGTCCACAATTGCGTTTTCATTTTTCATTAAGAATTCAACGCCGGTCTGTGTGTCCATGGCCTGGATTGTGAAATTATATGAGTTACCCATACCGCCAGCCATCATAGATTTATTATCTTCTTTCTTTACTACTCGCTCGCCTTTCTCTAACAAATAAGTACCGGTTTGTGGTACGTAGTCTAAGCCGTCGTGGGCGACCCCCGACAACTTAGTGCTTGCCAGCGCGGCTACTTGTGCAGAAGCTGCCACAGGAGCACTAGCGGCGGCTGCTAATGCAGCCCCACCAAATGATGCAATGTTTGCCGCCAAGGCTGCTGGAGCGTATGCCGCTGTTAAAGCTGCACCTTGCGCCACACCAGCGGCAGTTGTAGCAGCCATCTGACCTTGGCCAAGTGCGGCCTGTACAGCACGCTGTACGCCGATTCTTATTAAGCTTGAAATAACCTCTTTAGCAACCTGTCTCATAGTGGCTTGTAGGGCATCACCAAGGCTTGACTGATCGACAATGGCATCGGCCACTGCGCTACCTACGCCGCTGCTGAATGTCTCAAAAGCCCCGTTCCATGCTGCTGCCCACTCAGCCGCTCTCTGCTTATTGGCTTCAACTTCCTCATTCATTGGGTCAACAACGAATGTTTGGAACGCCTCTAAACTAGCCTCATAGTTCGCCTTATCTATGGCCTCTAAAACTTCAGTACTAAAGGTTGGAACTGTGGCGGCTTGATCCTTACCTGATGTAACTGTTACGAGAGGTCCGTTAGACTCATCCTCTCGTATCTGGGCTAATATATCCCTTCTCTGTTTATATAACTCCAGAAGCCTTTCACCAACTGCAAACGTATTCTTATCTGTTAGTGTTATATCTTCCTCTAATATCTTTATAGCCCTGTTTACTTCTTCCAACGTATCAGGAACGCCGCGTATTTCGTTGGTTATGGACTGAATATTACCCACTAAAGTAGTGGACCATGTGATAGGGTTGATCTTAGATAGAGCTAAAACTAACTCGCCGTTCTCCTCTAAAACCTCTCTGAATTTTACGAGTGCTTCTGTCCCTGAGTTAACCCATTTCGCCAAGTCGCTCGTAACTATTTTTAACACAGCGTTAGCCACACCATCCAGCGCGATCTTAGCTTTACCCCAAGATTCGGAAAGCTCTTTTATTTTTTCCGCTTCTTCTTCGGTTATAACTCCGTTTAGCTTTCGGTATTCGTCAGCTAAGGCTTTTACCGCATCAGCACCTTTATTAAGAAGGGGGGCCATTTTGGCGGCTTCACCTGCGAAAATTTCCTCAGTTAGGAATTGAGATCTTTGCTTGTCGTCCAGTTTTTCGAAAGCGTCGGCAATCTTTAGAACCATTTCGTCAGTGTTAAGACTTCTAACTTCCTGAATGCTTAATCCCAACTCTTTGAATGCGTCAACAAGAGGGCCGCCACCAGTTACAGCAGCCTCCCCAAGTCTCACGTTTAATTCTTGGAGAGTATCGGCAAATTGCTCGGCGTTTATGTTACCTTCATTCCCGAACGCAAAAGCCAACTCGTTAAGGCTTTGTGTAGTGATTCCAAGCTGGGCGGCAAACTTCTTATTCTCAGATATAACCTTGGCTTGCTGAGCCAAGTAAACACCCATACCCGCCGTACTCAAGCCAATTGCAGCAGTGGCCCCAGCAACAGCAGATCCCAATTGCTGAAAATTACGCCTCGCAGTAGCTACTGCTGCGCGCGTCCGGTCTTCCGCTGTGATTCTGATTCTTGCATTACCAGCCAAGTTATTAGCCTCATCGCTTCGAGATAGGGGGCGGGTTGGTTAGATATCCCGCCTGCATTGAGTAAGTGACCGTCCTTGTAGTTTCCATACAACCTGAGCCATAACGACGAATCGACATCATACTCGGGCAAAAAACACGTTTTCTGTTTAATGTTGTAACCGGGCAAGCGTATTTCGAAAATTTCCGATGATGCTGGGTTTGATGCATCGCAGTGCTTACCCCATTTGCAGTTGGCACAATCGAAGGCGTCTTTGTTAGACGCCACCGTGTAACTTACAACTAACTTTTTTTTTCGTCGTTAGTCAGAACGCTCCGCGTGAATACCTCACCAACCAAGTGCTGCCTAACTTTAACAGGCAAAAACTTCTCATCACCTTTTTTGAATGGTATTTCTTCCCCGTCTTCATCACATACGCCTGACCAATCTTTCAAGCAATTATCCAGGCAATAAGCTACAGATTCAGGTGAGAAAACCATTGCGCCAGTCTTATAAACTTCTAACATCAGATGATTGAATTGCTCCAACTCAATTTCTGAGAACGGGCGCAACTTAAACTTGCACCCATCCAGTCCGCTGTAAAACTCAGGTAAAGACTTTCTAAGTTTAATCATGTAAACACCATGCTGATTTCATCATCACCAGAAGACTCAGCAAAACCAATCTGAATATCTTGGGTTCGGATACCTTCCCGCTCACCCTCTTGAATATCCTTGTAATACAGGTTTGAACTGGTGATTGTGTAAATGTTTCCAGCGGTCCCGCCAATCGCACCTGTGGTGAATGCGTTGGTTGAATTACTGGTCCAGTCGGATTCGAAAGGATTCGTTGCCACTAATTCGGATTCAGGATCAATAGTTCCTGAAACATCACGGCTAGCTATTCGAATCTCACCAACGCCGTTAGCCTCGTTAATGCTTAAAGGCTGCGCTATTTCGTTGGTTAAATCAATTTCCACCTTCGTTACTTCAACCGACGTTCCACCGATTGCCACAGCACCACCAACAACTTGAGGTGGGATAACTGAGCTATATGTAGGATTAACAATAGCCGCGTCTGTTTCTGCCACGGGGTGTCCCGTCATGGTAAATTCAATCATGCCGTATTCACGCGCTTCTAATACAAACTTAGCATTGCCACGAACACCGCGCATTATTTTTAATTTACCGTCCTGATAATAGTATAGTACGCCGGAAGGTATGCTAGTTGTGTCCGGCGCGTATGTAACGCTGGTGCTTGCTGCGATAGTCTCAGACATACCGCACGCTTGTAGCAATTTACCGAACTCTGGTGCATCGCCTGCGGTACCAGATCCTTTGAGCTCCACTTTAAAAGTTACCGATGCAGTTCGGCCACCATAAACGGTCTGGAAACTGGCTAAGGTGTCAGAAGGGCCCTGACGTTGTAACGTCTTAGCTTCGTTTGACCAGTTGACATCAAACACAAAAACCGCGTCTGAAGCGTCGGCGGTTGTGCTGTCTCGGTACGTGCTCTCGAGTTCAAATAGTATTGCCTCGCGACGAATTAACATTATGATAACCCTCTAGTGCGTTTATAAGTGATTCCGTAAGTCCTTGTTGCCACGAGCATTGGACGTTCAGCGTCTACTGTATCAGTGACTTCTGATGTGGCTATCTCGCTGAATCGCATTATTGTATCCAATCGTGTTGAGACATCTTTCAATATCGCGTCAGCGTCATTAATAATAGTTAACAATTTGGTGACGTCTCTGTTAAATCCTTCGTCGATAGCGATAAACTTTAATTCAACGTCCAATTCCACTCTATAAAAATGGTTGTGGTAATCGCTTATCACCTCACCCCCGACTGTTATTATACAGACTGGTAGGTCTTCAAGGTCGGGTTTAATATCAACCCAAAGCACGGTTTTTAAACCATCAACAGATATCTCTAACTTGTTTTTTATGTCGTTAAGTATCTGCTCTGTTGGGTGCATCAGTAATCAGTCTCTTTAACCAAGAATGAGTAGGTTATGCTCTGAGATAAAATAGGTCTTTCTAATTCTGTGCGCGCTTCGAATGCACTGGCGCTGTCTTCTTTAAAATCAACCACGCTTACGGGCAGTGGCATTGCTTCAAGCACTTGGCTTATGCGCTCTCTAATATCGCATAACATTCGAACATGCCAAAATGCTGTGTCGTTTATTGTGTGAATCCCGATGGCGTACTCAACACGCTTATGGTTGTTATTCACTGTACTCGCTTCTGTAGCTGCCGAGTTAACGTGACTTATAGTTATTGCTGGCATTATGTCTACAGTTAAGCGCTCAATATTGTATGAAAAAACGTTAGGGCCAACGCCTTTGATATTCATCAAAAGCGAATCTTGCAACCATGTCAAAACGTCACTTTCTGCGCTCATTGGCTAACGTCTCTTATAAAATCCAACTCAACCACCTTGATTGATTTATCGCTGTTGTGATCGCTTATGCTTTTAACTCTGTACTCAATTGTACCGCGATTCACCGCATCACCCCTAATCATTCCGCCAAGGTTAGCCTTTGGCAGCGTCATGTAAGTGTGATTAACGTAAATGTTTTCTTGTTCTTCTCGCACGTCGAAAAACATAACCGCAATAGTGTTACCCCTGTGCGTTATGTTCTCCCCAAACTCGCTTGGGTCGAAGAACTCTGATAAATCACTTTCGAAAGCCATAAAATAAAAACCTTAAAAAGGTGGCCCGAAGGCCACCGAGGGGGGTGCAGCAACTTAAGTAAATGTAGTCATGCAGCAAGATTGCCACATGCCGGGGCCAACATTACGCACTGCCTTGACGCCATATTCGTGCTCGTCAAAATCATGCTCATGCTCTGAACCCTCAGCTTTTGAACTGATTGTTACTGGCACTTCATCTTGTAGGATGAAAGGTTTCACCGTGGAATCCTTAGCGAATGTCATAAACTTAGTGGTCCACGTTAAGCGTGGGTTCATGACAACTTCAAGATTCACACCGCGCAAACCGTTAGTCTCACCATTACCAACAAGCTCTTGAACAACAGCTTTATGGGCAACAGACCAATAGGTTGTTGGCACCATAATCATAAAGTTGGAAACGTTCTGATTAATGGGCTCACCTTTATCATCTTTAAAAGACATCATTTGTTGAACTGATGCCAGGATGGCGTCTACCATTTCAGTCGTTGTAGGCGTTGTGCCAGTCGCAGCCGCGAAACTTAAGTCATTATCCTGGGTTCCGCTGTCACCGTCCACGTGATCAGTATCAACCAAGAATTGGCCGTCATAGCAAACAGTACTTTCAGCAACATCGATCAGCTCTGAAAGGATCTTGGGCCAATGACCATTTGCACGCTGTACCAAGTCATTAATTCTCACTTGCACTTGTGCAATTTTATCGCGTCGGATTTCGTCAACGCTCAAGCCCATTGTGGCCTCAAACTTTTTGTTAACGATCGTGATACCGTAGTCGCTCGGCTTGGATTTTTGACGTCCGCCAACCCACTCACGCATGACCGGAGCCATACCTAACCACTTGTGAGTTTCGCTAGATTGATCACTTGGAATATACATGCCAATGTCATTGACCCAACCGGCGGGGGTGGTTTCTAAGCGTGGATACATAAACCCAAGCACGTCGCGGCTATGCGTTGATTGCAAACCTTCTGTAGCCATTGTTGTTCACCTCTGAGTTACGTTAATAAATTAAAAAACTATTAAGTGCTTAAGTCTGTGTAGATCTCTTTGCTACCCAAGATCGGCTGAATAACGCAAGATGAACCGCTGATATAGTCCATGACGATTCCAATTAGGCTATTAGTGCTTTCGGTCAAAGTCAGCGTGTCATCGTCGGATGCATAAACGGGCAGGCTGATGCTTGTCACATCAGATACGCCTGTCACATCCATGACGAATGGAACAGTTGTGGCTGCTCGCACTCTCTTATCACCAGCTGAGCCCGCTGAATTATCAACAGTTTCAACGGCGATCCCAACGTAAGTATCACCGGCTTGCAATGGGCGAGCGTAACCTGACGCTAAACCCAACAAAGAGCCTTCGTAGATAATGTCAGACGCAACCACTTGGTAGTCTTGGTATTCGCTCGTAGTGAATTTACGAGGTGAAGCAGCGGCTAGAGTTGCCATGGTTTAATACCTCTTTAGGTTTCGGTTAAAGTTAATTATCGCGTAACGTGCTTAATAACTCCAGATTTCACGCCTTCTTGATAGGCTCTGAAGTTTTCAAAATTTGAGAATTTATTAGGGCCCTGTCGGCATCCGTCCGCGTTAGCATCCCACTGCTTTTGCAGGTCACAACGACTATCAACAGGTTCATCAACAATCGGCGATTGAGTCTCAGCAACAAGATTCATTACGTTATCACCTTGGGCTTTAATCTCACCAAGAAGCTTCACCGCTGCTTGCTCTGGCTTAGTCTGCCCGTCAAACATCATTGCTTCTATGGAAGCCTCAAAGCCAGGCATTGAATGTGCGTGAATTCCCTGAATACGCATGCGCTCACCTTCGGCACCTGCGGCAATACCCTCTGCCAAAATGCTGTCGTATAAGCTTTCGCAATTAGCTTGCAAAAACTCGGCGTTCAAGTCTTCTAGTTTAAACATGTTTTCGTCTTGCATTTTCACTTCTCCAGTAGTTACTAAAGTTTCAAAGGAACCAATTCTATCAGCCATACCTGCCGCAACCGCTTCAGCGCCCATCAGCAAGCCGCCTTTACCAAAATAAGTCATAACATGCTCGACGCTAACCTTTCTATACATCGCAACGTTTTCAATAAACACTTGTGCCATTTTATCAATCATCGCTTGTATGCTTTGCTGACCCTCTTCTGTGCTCGCGTCTAGTTGCTTATTAGGGCTTTGACTGCTCACAATTTCGATTGTCTCGTCATCACTGCTCAAGTCGATAGTTGCTACAGTGCCGATTGACCCCACCAAACCAGTGCTACCGATTACGATTTCATCAGCTGCCGAAGCTAACCAATAACCAGCACTTGCTGCCATAGCGCCAACGTAAGCGACGGTAGGCTTGGGAGTTGTCGCAATCAGTTCAGCAAGGTTGCTAATTTCCGTAGCCTCACCGCCAGGTGAATCAAAATTAAAAACAATTGCTTCTACATCCGACTGCTCAGCCTCTCCAATCGCCTTCGCAATTGCATCAGTGCTGGTGGCCCCTGAAATTTCGGTAAACATATTCGCATAACGAAAAATAGGACCAGTAACGTTAATGACAGCATTCGAACCGCGATACTCCAACAAGCTATTCTCTCTGCTTAAATCACCTTTTTCTTTAGCGATAGCTTTTAATTGCTCGTTGTCACGCTTCGCTATCTTCGCTATCGTCGTCAAGCTCTCGGTCGTTATCGCCCAGGGGGTTTGGCTCATTTTCTGTAATGCTAGCATTTTTCGTTACTCCTAACTGACTTTCGAATTCTGATTCTTTCATGCGCTGGCTTACGTTTTTCTCGTAATCGCCGCCGTTTATTTCTAAAGTTTCCTGAGTGCGCGTAGTCAATCCCAAGTCTAGGCGCTTCTCAGCTGCCGTAACGTCTTTGACCGGGTCCAGACTTCCCCATGCATCACCAACCCACAACGATTTTAAATAAGCTCGGCGCGTTTCATAATCTGCAAAGAATCCAGGCGCTTGCAATCTTCCGTTAGCTACTGCTTCAATTATAACTGATTCATAAATTGGCTGACAGAAACTATCACCAAACCACTTCCTGCGCTGCCTGAATGAGCGCTGCGCTTCGTTTAGTGCCGCTCGGCTTGCACTATAACTCGCTGTGAAATGCTTAATAACAAGCTCGTACGGAAGCCCTAGAGCAACACCTATTTGCCTAAGTACAGCAAGCACGAACTGATCAAAACCAGAGTTCGGGCGACCAGGGTTTGCCGTGTTTATTGTTTCACCTTCAGCCAGTCCAACAATAGCACCGTTTCCCATTTCGTAATTAGCGTCTAAAGGGCTGCTCTCTTCGTCAGAGCCGTCATAAAAATCTAACTCAGCATTACCATCAGGGCTCTGTATGAAAACGGTGAACAAACCACTGACAACAGCCGCTTGTAGCTCAGCTTCTAAATAGCGCCCCAACTGTTTAAACGCTTCTATAACAGGTGCTAAAGTGGGGCGACCTCGCGGCTCGTTTATAGTTCTTTTTCTGTAAGCGTGCAGTATGTCAAGGTTCATACCGTCAGCCGCGAGCCGTCTATACTTTCGCCACTGAACCGCTGGGTCAATAATAGAACCAGGGTTAGCGCTTGCAATGTGATACCAATTCGGAACACCGAACGAATCCCTTTCAATACCGCCCGCCACACGTCGTGAGTCTGTAGCGTAATCGGGGTTTGATATTCTTTTAGAATCAATTAAGCGCCAACAAGTGCCTAGAAATTCTCGGTTATTGACGAACTGCCTTTGTGCGAATACGTCACCAGTCAATAAGCAGCTTATAAAAGCCGTGGCTTGCATCTCTGAAAATGTTTGCTCGGCTTTCGCGTCGCACATTTTAGAGTTTGCCCAAATATTAAAAACTCGCTCGGCGTCTTTTTGCCATGCGTCGGCTTGCTCGTCAGTTAAGCCTAAGAACTCAGCATCAATCTGACTTTGCACCCGCAACCCTGTGCCAACAATATTGTCAGACAAGGTTGATATGGCACCGTGTGCCATTGGGTTATTACGGTCTAAATCATAAGACCTATCAACCAGCGCATCGTAATCGGTTAGAAGTACTTCACCGCTATCACCTGACTTTACACGCCAGCTGGCAAGGCTTTTGCGAGAACGTGACGCACCGCTGAAACCATCCAAGGCGCCAATAGTCATTTTCGCTTTACGGCGCGATAAGGCTTTTTGCGGATCTCGCCATTCATAATATTTATCAAGCAAGGTCTTTTTAGTCACGCGCTGTGATGCTCCGTGCAATGATGTTACCGTTTCGGCCTCGGGATAATCTACGGCATTGCTTATCCCAGAATTCGATAGCGTCTTGAATTTCTCCAATATTAGCATAGGTCAAAGATCGACCATCAATAGAGTAAGATTGTTTTGCGGACACCTTTTCAGACGCCGTTAAATACTCGCTAAGCTTTTGCTCACATTGCGCTAAAGTTAAACCTGCCATCACTGACGCCTCCAAATTCTATCTATTCGCCTTTGAAGATGATAATTAAATCTCTTATAAAATTGTCGCTCACCTAACTTACCCAAAACCCTGGTTGCCTTATCGCTACCCTCTATTTTAGCCCTGTAATATAACGCAATAGCTTTGCTCGATCTCCATGCGTTCTTGTGTCCGGGGAATCTATCGTCATACCTTATGGTAGGGTGTCTTTTCCCCCACATTTCAGAACCGCTTGTTCTGCCTATGAACTTGAAAGCTCTACCTTTAACCGGTTGACCTTTTTCAGGCTTAGCGTTTATGCTGTTTGCGTCGGCCTCCGTAAACCCTCTACTTGTTGACATTCTTGAGCCAAATTTATTTATATAAACAACGCCAGTTATTGCCTCATAAATTCCACCGCCAACCGATGCTGAATATCTACCTTTCTGAAACCCAGGCTTTATCATATAAACAATGTTTTTGTCTCTTATATCCTTATTCCTAAGTTTCAACCCTTTTTCGCTAAGCCTTTTCCTAACCCATCTAACTGTTCTAACTTCAGTATACCTTATAGCGTTACCCATAGCCGCCTTAGCTGCCGGCCTTACCGCCTCACGCTCTATCCCTGAAAGCTGCCTAGATATGTCATCAAGATTATGTGATAAGATAACTCTCATAAACCCGCCATAGTCGCAACTTGATCAATGTTGTGCTGCATTTCTATTCTCATAACACAGTTACCACAAAATTTCGGTCATCTGTGAACAGAACCCCGTTCGAGTGCTCAAGGTCAAAGTAATAAACGTCGGTTAAGTAAATACCTGCGGGCACATTGAACCTGCCCAACCTAACGTTAAATTTACCCTCACCTGGGGAGACATCGAAAAATTCAGGGTTTGTTAAGCTACTACCCGTATATGTATTTGTGCCGTCTGAAAATTGTACTCTTAACTCAGTGTAGTTATTCAAAAGATGCGGTGAACCATCGTTATATAACTGTATCTGAGTCCAATTACTTCCACCTGCTTTAACTCTAGCGCGGAATTTGTCACCGTGAAATTTATCAATTTCTGCGTAAGGGTCATATATTCTTACTATTGGAGAAGGTGCCGCAAGGCTTGAAAGCTGGAAAGCATCCTGCACTTGCCCGTTATCATTTATTCCAGTAACTACGATTACATAAGGGGACGCGTCGCTATCTTCCTGCGCCCAGGTTCCGCCTAACCCATTTGATAAAATGGTTGTACCTGTTCCAGAAGGTAGGCCGCTTACTGTATAGCTGCTCGCATTTGTAATATATGAGTCAAAATTAATATTTACCGCTGAGCCTATGCTGTAAGAAAGATCAGGGAAGCTTGCAATTAATATAGGTAAGCTAGCCGCCGCAACGTTTAACGTGACAGTGCCTTGCGCTGTACCATCTGTATTAGTTGCCGTAAGCGTCAAAGTGATTGGGCTTGCGCTGACATCTACCGCTAATGGCGTACCAGACAAAACACCCAAGCTAGATAAAGTAAGACCAGTTCCAACAGGTAACCCTGAACCGCTTATGCTGTCGAAGTTGCTAAAATAAACCCCTAAATCAAAGCTAAAAGCCGTACCTTGTGAAAGAGACTGCGCCGGTATAGGGCCGCTGAAAACTGGTGGAGCAAGTGCCGCAATGCTTGCCGTGAACGCTAGCCAATCGCCATCGCCATCTGCATTAACACCTCTAACCCTGTAGTCGATAGGACTATCTAACGGCATAAATGCGTTAGGTGCACCAGAAATTTGGCCAGTACTACTGTTAAAAGTAATACCGTATCCAGTCAATGAAGCGGTAGCATCTTCAAAAGTGCCACTATTGTCATACTCAATTTGATAGCTTGTTGCGCCGCTTATAAAACTGGAAAGACTCAAATTAACCGCAATAGTTTCTTTCCAGCTTTGTGCAGCAATAACACCTGTGTTTGTTGGCGGATTAAGCCTGTAAACACCCGCTAAAAATGATTGGTTACTTGAACCGGTAGCGTTCGTTGCCGTCGCTATAAGCGTGTAAGTAGTTGTAGAGCCTGGCACGCCAGACGCGTCTATTTGATTGGGCGTCCCGCTTAATACTCCCGTAGTAGGGTTTAAAGTCAAACCAGTGCCAACCGGCAAACCTGAAATTGAAAAGCTCACCGCATCAGTTGCGTATGTTCTAAAATCCAGGCTAACGGCTGTGCCTTCAGACCATGCTTGGTTAGGTATCGCCGCCCAAACAGGGGGCTGACCAACCGCAAGAGTCGAAAGCGTAGTCGGGCCCGAAAGTGTCAAACCACCATATTGATCTTCAAGCGCTAGGAAACACCAATAACCTGCACCGGCTGTTGGCAATCCTGTTACTGTAACCGTCTCTGAAACTGTCGCAGTTTGTGCAGTTAAGCCACTATCAAATAACGGCGCATTACCATCGGGCCCAAGTCCCGCGAACACTTGGTCAGCTGTCGGTGTGCCGAATCCACTTGTAACAACAATTAATCGATAATTGCCTGATTCATCAGCTGTGAAATTTAATTGCCCGCCTGATGTTGTTTCGCTACTTGATACAACAGTTAACGCGGCAGTTAAAACGGGACCAGTACCCACCAAGGTTATATCAAACGGCCCAACTCGAGTATATGAGTTGCTAGAATCACGGATATAAACGTCATCGATGAATAATGAGCGCGTACCACCAGCAGCGGTTAAAAGTCCGTCATCAGCAAAAGTTAATGTGCGAGTATCGCCACCTTGGTCAGTTTGCGTTTGAGGGTAATCAACTTGGTCACCAACAGTTAAATCACTATCCGTTATTGCAGCGACAAGCGGTGAGTCGGGATTCAACCCCGCGTAATTAACTGCAAGCGTCGTTATTGTGTAACCCGCACGAGCAACACTAAATAAAACCTGTGCGCTGTCAGAATCGTTTCCAGTGTCGCCAGAATCATCTTGCACGCCGAACGTTGTTAAAACTGTTTCTTCGGTCGTGTAAGTACCTGTGACGCTATCCCCTGTGCGACTTAAACCGCCTGGTAAAACATCGTGTGAATACGTTAAAACGTCGCCCGTATCGGGATCAAATGCAGCTACGGAAATGCTAGCCACGTCGCCAATATTTGCCACAACATCTGGAAGCGTTGAGAAAACCGGCGCGGTATTAGCGCCAGCGGAATGCGCATAGCTAACTGCCTCGAATACGCCTGTACTAGCGACTATATGATAAACCGTATAAGTAGCTGTAGGCGCAGTTACAGCGCCCGTTTCATCTATTGTAACGCCAATGGGGAAAACTATTTGATCACCCGCAACTGGCGTCGTGGGAAAAGTAATAGGCCCTGAATAGCTAGTTAATGTAACGTAATTTAGTGAATCTACGTTGTCAGTGACTAACTCAATACCAACACTTGCGTTATTTCCAGCGGATAAAACATAGCTTACTGCTTGAGTCGCTCCAGTTGTCGCAACAATGTGACGCACTGTGTAAGTACCAGCTGCACCAGAAATTTGACCATCAACGCCAACAGTTATTGCATCGGGGAATTCAATCTGGTCACCCGAGACCGGGGCTGTGGTCCAAGTTATCGGCCCCGCATAACTCGTCAGCGTGACGACAGAACGCCCTGTATTTGTGTTTAGCGGTAGAGCACTACTTGTTGCTGTTGCCATTTTTTAAATACTCTAAGCGTCGTCAAGAGTTACTGTAACGTTTCCAAAAAGCACAAATGAAATGCTTGTTCCAACAGAGGGTAAAACCGGAAGTGCGCCAGTTCCAGCACCAACTGTTGTATATGTTCCTGTACCGTCTCCGTTGTCGCTAATAACAACGGGTACAGTAATGCTGTTTGTTCCGTCGCTAATGCTGATTGGCGACGTCGGCGGCGTACCTGCCGTGAAGTTTGAATAAGTACCTGAGAGCACACCGCCTGGCTCAATATTGGCTTGATCTACTGTAACAGCTGGGTTTGATGCGACTCCATCGAATACTAAAGCATATGCCTGGTTCATCCTTGCGCCCGCGCTACTAGATCCAGAGCTAGGATAATCCACCGTAAATTGTGTTGATTCACTGTCGCTAGCCAGCGAGTCAATTTTATTTACGCGCCAATGCACAGCCGATGCATTACTTCCACCCACGACCGCCGATGTAGAAGCTTGACTAACCAAATCACCTAGAGTTGACGTTATGGTGTAAAGCTCATTAATTGAGCCCGCTGAAAGACAAGCCCCAATCGCAAACTTGCCAGTATTTGCACCATAGTTATTACTCAATACCGAAGTGCCTGTGACGTTTTGGTTTAAAACCGAAACAGGGTTTTCAAAATACGGTGTTGATGCTTGGTCAAAATCAAATAATGTAAACGCTACAGACGCCGAGGGACCTTTGTTTGTTGTTATTGTACCTAATCCAGCACCTTGGTTATCAATCCAGTCTATATCTATTGCATTGGCACCGGCTGGTATATCAGCCTCTTTAATATAATAAACGCCGGATATTAGGACGTTGCCCGATGTAGTGTCCTCTTGATTAGCAATTAGCGCAGTTGCAACTTGAGAACCCATTCTTAGCTCATTGACTAGGAATGAGGTCAGCTCGCGCATCATTGGAATTATAACAACAAGCCTATTGCTTCCGGCTGGCGCGGTGTAAGAGTCCCCCGCGTTTAAATGTTGAAAATTATTTAATGTTACCGCCATTTTAATTCACCGTTAGGTTGAAAGTTGCAGCCGTTGCTATGTATCCACTTACGCCAATAGCTTCCACAAATCCCTCGTAATCACCTGCGCTTAACGTTAATGCGTGCCCTGTAAATTCCGGCGGAACAGCTATAAAAGTATAAGTGGGTGCGCCAACTAATCTAATTCTCAACTCATATGATTTTAGCGTAATCGGCTGGCCTTGGTCATCTGCAACGACCGGATCCCATCCAATAGTAACATTGCCAGAACCTTGAATATTACCAAAAGCAGGCGGCGGCGCATCTTCTTCAGCGTCAGAAACTAGCGAACCATTTTCAACGCGACCAGGCGTAACAACATCCGTTACAGTTAGCGCAATTGCTAAAGTCGGTATTAAAAGCAGCGCTAAAAACCATGACTTTCTAATCTTCATTGCACTTGCACCTGTATATTTTCAACCTGCGCCGGCTTATCTACGGCGGCTAGAGCGGTGAATCTACTTGTAGCAATCTGTGTATTTCCATTGTTATCATCAACCGTGACTTTGAAAACGTAGTCATTACCAACAGTCAAACTAGGCATTTGCGCGCTAACTACGCCAACATCATCGCGGATAAATGTCGAAACAGTTAGGACAGTTCCAGGCGATGCCACGTCATAATAAGTTATGGCTAACGTGGTCCAATCAACACCCGTTTGCGCATCTGTAACACCAAATCTAAGCCGCTGATTGACTGGTGCAGAATCGCGAGATGGGGAATAAAAATCAATTATCGGCAATTGATTATCGTCAGTGTACTTGAATCCGTCGTCAGCAATTCCAGGTATATTGATCGGCGCTCCAATATCAACCCATCGAGATATTGTGCGCTTGTCTGCGTCAGATAAATTTACAACAGGGTGAGCGTTTGGAAAATCTATGTCGTCGGCTCTGTCTGCGTTGTCTCTTCCGTCTAACCGCTGATCCCAAGCAACCCATACAAACAAGCTATTTCTAGCTTGAGGGTTTCTTATATATTTGCTTTGCTGCGGCCTTCTACCATTATATGTACTGTCGGACTTGTCAAAGTTAGTCAAAGTAACCCAAGGGTCAGTGTCTAAAACCAAACCACCGTTATCACCTGTCGCCGTGTGGCACGCCATGCAATTAGCATCAATGATAGGTTGTATATCTGTCGTGTATTCTATTTGAACGCTTCCGCCAGTTCGCCATTCGACACCACCAACAGCGTCTAACAACGGAACTGAATCAGTGCTTAAATCAACAATTGAATTTTGAATGCGTGGGTCGTCATTTGATACGCCGGTTATATTCTGAATAGGCATGCCCTTGCCAGTTTCAGTAGTTGCAAAGTCCAGCGGTGAAACTTCAACACTGTGAACGTGACAGCCGCCGCAGTCTGTTCGTTCTTCCCCTGGTGACAGTGCACGCCACACGGTTTCAGAATTCAAAGTCATTCCGTTAATGTCGATGGCTTGGATTGTTGTTGGCGTATTTGCAGGTATTTTAGCTTGCCAGCTTGTGTCGGGATTGCCTTGTAAATCTGTAACAGCCTTATGCGCCAGTGGGAACTCGCCAAGTATTTCCCAGCTTTCGTTGTGAGTTGATGAAAACCTTCTAGGTGTTTTAAAGCTCGGGTTAGATTTAACTTGCAAGCTGGCGTAATCCTGAAACCCACTAATTGATAATGTGTTTGTAAAAGGCGTTTCTGGCATCGCTAAAATTCTGAACGCGTGTATGTCATTGTTTGTATAAACGCCTACATCAGTCCCTTGAATCCTATAGTTTGCGATTGGGTTTTGATCCCTGCTAGTATTGGGTATTGTTGCGCCATCTGGAGAAAACCCAATAACAGCGGATTCCCGGTTATACATTGAGCTAGTGCCAACAATAGCGGCCTGCTCACCTTTAGCCAGACGAACATTGTTGGCAGTTTCCCTAGTGCTCGGGATAACGGCAGGTGCAGCAACGCTATAAATTGCACTATATGGAACTAATGCACGTGGCCAAATCTCGTTATGTGCAGGGTCATCTATCATTACAGCAAGCTGTGCGCTGTCGGTCGGGTCATCGACTTTAGCTGTTTCGGCGTCTTTAAATAAATAGATTCCTGACCTTAGGTTTTCACAATTGTTATCCGGGTATGAGTAGTTATTAATTTGAGTGAAAGGTGATGAAAACTGACTACTTGGAGCGCATGATGAGCCAAAATAATTCACATAACCCTGACTGTATGCAACAAGCATATCACCATATTTCCCAGCGCTAGGCATTGAGTATTTGCCGGAGCGGTTAGGCGCAATAGTGTCTTTGTTTGTAGTGTGTGTTGTTATGTACTCAGTGCCTACCCGGTCAAATTTCCTAAAACTAATAAGGGATGTTGACCAACCCACATGCCGCTGTGTAATAGATTCCTTTAGCCAGTCTTGGCCGGGAGGGTCTATCGGGTATCTGAGAAAACCACCGAACCCAAAATCAAATGATGGATAATACCAACCGGCTACAATAGCCTCATTAGCTAGTTGAGTTATAAAATGCTCGACGTTTTTATTCTTATCGTGCGGCTCAGTGAATTGTTGCAGGTTACTACCATCGGGATACATTGTGAAAAGGGGGGTCATTGCATACGTAAATTTGCCCGCGACATCCTGCCAAGTTGAAAACAAAATCCTACCATCTTTGAGTTGCATAGGGTGCTGCACCATTGACATATTACTATTATCAATTCGACGCATGTTAGAAAGCTCTGGACTGTTTGCGGTCCCGTCATGGTCGCTCATCAAATACATTGCTTGCACTGGGTTTCTGTGTATCTGCGGATCAAGATTGAACCCTATGTTACAGTGTCGGTTTGATGTGAATAGCAAATCTCCGTTGCTTAACGGCACTGGGGCCATGTCTCTGATATTAGTAAAAGATGACATATCATCGTCAGCATTAACATTCCCAGAATGTTTTGAGCAATCAAAAGTGCCAGGATAAGTTAGCTGCACCTCTGTGTACGGAGCCCCGCCGCTAACATCTACTTTATAAATATAACCTGCAACATCTTCGTGAGCGTCTCTAGTTGACTGGTCTATGTCTAACATCTTGCTGTAGTAAACAGTAGTGCCGTCGTAACTGACGTAAGGGTCCATTATCGAGCAAGTATTATCACACTCAACAATAATTTCAGTCGCGCCATTGGGAGACAGTCGCATTAAATCCGCACCACCTTCTATGCGATATGCTTTCTCACCTTGAGGTATGTTTACATAAAGCCCGCCATCAACATTGTTAGCAGGGTATCGGACGTAAATAATGTCATAGTCAACACCATGATCAGACGGGACCGCGTTAGCAAAAGCAGATAAAAACGCTACACAGAAAATTATTAACCTATTCATACCCACCCCACATGAAAGTGGCTTTTGTCGCGTCGTAAATTGTAATGCTTGGTTGCAACTGACATAGCTCTAAAATCTTGGCTGTAAACGCAACTTCTTTTTCAGGATCGTTGTGATGCTCATCGCCTTTTGCAGCTAAAAAGCCATGAGTCCACCACGTTAGTATGTTGTACTCTTCCTCGGTGTTGTCTAACACATCAGCGCAAGTCCACCTGCCAATCATCGTATAGCCGCCGACTTGAGCAGTAGCACTAAAGCTAAACATCGAGAGAACTAACAAAAGGATTAATTTTTTCATCTGATACCCTTACTTAACACGCCTCTGCGTTTTCGCTTGCGTCTTGATGCTGGGTTTGGAGTTGAGTCGTTGAATTGTTGAGTCGGCTTAAGGTTGGCAAGTATCGAAGCATATACCGGATTCAACATTCTGATACAAGCATAATTATACACTCTAATGTCCAACGGTTCATTTCTTTTGTGTGAACCTAGCACCCACTCACTAACCATGCGCCCGTTCTTCATGCGCTGCACTAGCTTCTCAGAAGTTAGGCCCTTAAAGTACTCTTCGCCAACTGACATCGGAAAGTGGCAATAACCAGGGCCTTTTTCTTTCTGCTTGAGTCTTCTATGCACCCACAGCTTTGCTTGATCTACAGCGATATTGTAAATAGTTATGTCTTTACCAATGCGTCCGATTTTGGACTTACCTTTTTTAATAAGTTGCTTACCTTCCCCACCAACACCACGAACCGGCCAAACTTTTAGAGGGCGCATCATGTCACAGAACTCATATACCCTCTGAGTATGATGCCCCTGCAAATCAATACACGTTGCAGTTACCCCAAGCTCAAAACCTAATTGTGATTTATACCGCTTTTTTTCGATAAATTGTGCCATTTGTTGCCAAAGCTCTGGCTTGCTTGGGTCGCCGTAGAGCACTTGGTAATCAATGTGCCAGGACTCGTCACCTTCACCCCAAGCTATTACTTCAACCTCTAAGCGGTCGTTCTGTGTATCGATTGCGGCTGTGAGTAGTGCGGCCTGCTCTGGCACTTCTGTGTAAGATTCCCTACGCGCCAAAAGATCTTCAAAGCCAACTTCTTCGCCGCGCTCTTCCCACTCTTCAGCTAATACCGTATTAACAAATACTTTAAGGTCTTCAGTATTCTTGCACGCCACCTGAAATTCTTTTTCGATCTCTAACCAAGTGCGGAACGTAGACGCGTAAGCATTGAGCCAGAAGCCTCGTATTTTATTGTGTGGGTCCGCGTGAACATAAACCCCTTCTCGCTTCTTCCATCTGATCTCGCTCGATATTGCGCCGCACTCTCTGCACACGGCGTCTACTTGCTTGATGTTGCCGTCTTCGTCTTTTTGCCATGATAAAAGCTTTCGGTCTATGTAGTTGGGGGCGTCGCACTCGGGACAAAGCAAATGATATTTGCCTCGGCTTGATCCTTCGTAGTGTTTTGATATTTCGCACTCACCCTTAGTTGTTGGCGTGCTCACCAAGGCAATTAACTTGTTGTAAAAAGTGCTTGTACGAGCTTCGGCTAGCTTAACTGGGTTACCTTCACTGCCGGCGGATATTGGGTACCTGTTTATTTCATCACACAATAAAACTCGTATAGGTCTGCTAGCGAGAGAGCTTGGCGCGTTGGCACCAATCAAAGATATATGGCCCCCAGGAAAGCTTTTGTGTCTTAGCGTGTTGCCTGCGTTCCTCGATTTAGGATCGGGAAATATTTCTTTCAGTACATCGCTGTCGCGTATTGCAGGTGCCAAACGATCCTTACTAAACGCCTCAGCCATTTCAACGGTAGGTTGAACCAACATGATAGGGCTTGGGTCGTTATGTGCAAAATAACCAATTAAATTCAGTATTAATTCCGTTTTGCCAACCTGGCTGCACGACTTTACTATAACTTTCTGCACGCCTTTTTCTTTCGTTGCGTTCATAATTTCACGAAAGTATGGCGCCCTGCTCGTTCTCCAGTTACCAGGTTCGGCGGAAGCTTCGCGGCTTAATTGTCGGTAAGTGTCTGCCCATTCAGATACAGATAAGTCTGGCGGTGGCGCCCAATATTTTGATGCTTCTTTTAAAAGATCAATCGCTTTTTTGAGCATTCTTTTTCGGTCGTCCGCGCTTCTTATTGGGTTCTTCTTTAGGTGGTTCCGCTTCTATTTCAGGCTCGTCCTCTTCGGAATAATTATGGCCCTGAAGATTTTCCATAGCGGTTAGCGCTGATCGCATTTCGCTCATCAATAGTTTTTCTATTTCTTCGCGATCATCAGTGACGCTAATTTCATACGATAGTTTTTGCGGTATTGCTAAAAGTCGATTGCGAGTTGTGACAATTGTGTCGACCCACGCTTTGACTACTTTGTCAGCTTCTACCAAAACTCCTTGTGCTTTCTGCACTTCTATTTCTTGTCTGTCTGCTTGGGCTTTTGTGAGTCGGGCTTTCTCAGCGTGAAAGTCTATACCTTCCTCAGTCTTGACGCCGGCCTGCTTACCTTTTAATCCGCGTATGTAATTTCGAGCTGTCGCAATGATGTCGTACTTGTTCGGACCAATCCTGATTACGTAGCCATCAGCATTGCGCGCTTGCTCCTGAACCTTGCTGGCTGGGATAGATAACATTGACGCAATTGTCGAGGCGCCAGCGGTTAATAATCCACCTTGGGGACTTTGATCACTGTCGGTTATTTTGTGTGCTGAGTCGCTCAATATATTTAGCTCATTAATTGATCACAGGTAGCTAGAAGTTTTCCGGGCGTTTGCGTACC
>Ga0208645_1000751_pt1 | contig 32218 bp, 27 predicted proteins | sample VirMetDEL_Sep_01_FD_184519 | JGI IMG/M metagenome (GOLD analysis project Ga0208645, IMG submission 184519) | Aqueous microbial communities from the Delaware River and Bay under freshwater to marine salinity gradient to study organic matter... | ecosystem: Environmental > Aquatic > Marine >... | reverse complement strand
CGTGCTGTCTTGCAGGGCGAAGAGGTCTTGGACAATGCTCAGTGCCTCGACACGCCCTTCGGCAGAAAGTTTTTTCAACTGAACGCTGGGCGCGTGCAGCAGCTTGTTGGTCAGTCCCCGCGCTAGCTGCGCCAGCGCATCCTCGGGCGTGCCGCCATTGGCCAACAACCGCTGGGCACGCAGCAGCTCCTCATCACGAAGGCGTTCGGCGTGCTGCCGATAAGCCTTGAGCACATCCACAGCCGCCAGCTCACGGAGCCGCGCCATGAAATCGTCAGTTCCGACCGCAACCAGCTCTTCGGCGGCCTGGGCTGCGCCCTGGCGGCTCTTGAGATTCTCTGCCACCACTTCATGAAGGTCATCAACGGTGTAGAGATAGACGTCATCCAGATCGGCGACCTGCGCTTCTATATCGCGCGGCACCGCGATATCCACCATGAACATCGGTTTGTGCTTGCGTTTCTTCAACGCCTGCTCGACCGCACCCTTGCCTAGAATTGGTAGCTGGCTGGCAGTCGAGCTGATGACGATATCGCTGTTGTAGAGTTCCTGCGGGATGTCGGCAAGCAAGATGGCATGGGCACCGAACTGCTCGGCCAGCGCGCTTGCGCGTTCGAGGGTACGGTTGGCAACCACGATGCGCTTGACGCCCTGCTCGTGCAGGTGCCGAGCAACCAGGGTGATGGTCTCGCCAGCACCGATCAGCAACGCCTGGCTGCGATCGAGATTGGCGAAGATCTGCTTGGCCAGGCTGACCGCAGCGAACGCGACTGAAACCGGGTTTTCCCCGATGGCGGTGTCGGTACGTACGGTCTTAGCGGTGCTGAAGGTGGCCTGAAACAGACGCCCCAACAGCGGGCCGACGCTACCGGCCTCACGTGCCACAGCATAGGCGGACTTCATCTGCCCGAGAATCTGCGGCTCACCTAACACCATCGAATCCAGACCGGACGCAACACGCATCATGTGCCGAACCGCCTGGTCGTCGGTGTGCACATAGGCACACGCCTTGAGATCGTCGAGGTTCAACCGATGATAGTTGGCCAGCCAGGCCAACACCGTCTCGGCCTCGAGCTGCTCCTGTTCCAGGTAAAGCTCGCTGCGATTGCAGGTCGATAGAATCGCTGCTTCACGTGTGGGCGTGACTCGACACAGCTGCTGCAGCGCCTCGACCATCTGTTCAGGCGTGAACGCCACACGCTCTCGCACGTCCACCGATGCGGTCTTGTGATTAATGCCAAGCGCGAGGAAAGCCATGCAGGATCGCTGATTCGAAAACGGAGCGCGCGATTCTCCTACTTCGCCTGCCTCAGAACAACCATTGCCAGACATTGTCTGTAACGGACCAAGCCCACAAAATGCTGGGCCAAAGCCGAGCCGTGTGCTTGCCTGGTCGCTTGTGTCATCATGCCGCGACCGCAGACCAGCCTAATGTTCCCTATGAAAAAACTCCTCGCCCTCAGCGCCGTCCTATTTCTCGGTGGCTGCCAAAGCTTCATGCAGAGCACCCCGGACAGCGGCCCGCCGATCGAGGAGGTCACTGCGGAGCCTGCGGCAAAAAGCCCAAACGAGTATGGCTCGTTCAGCGGCGATACCCTGTATGCGTTGCTAGTGGCGGAACTGGCTGGCCAGCGAAATCGCTTCGATATCGCCTTGGGCACCTATGTCCAGCAGGCCAACGCGACGCAGGATGCCGGCGTCGCGGAGCGCGGTTTCCGCATAGCCGAATACCTCGGCGCCGACCAAGCGGCGCTGGATACGGCCATCATCTGGGCGAACAATGCACCGGACAATCTCGACGCCCAGCGCGCTGCAGCCGTTCAGCTGGCACGCGCGGGGCGTTACGAAGAGTCCCTCTCGTTCATGGAGAAGGTGCTCCGGGGTCAGGGCGACACGCATTTTGACTTCCTCGCGCTGTCCGCCGCTGAAACCGATCCGGACACGCGCACCGGGCTGCTCAAGAGTTTCGACCAGTTGCTGGCAAAGCATCCCGACAATCCCCAGCTGAAATTCGGCAAGGCTGTACTGCTGCAGCAGGACGCCCGCCCTGAAGAAGCACTTGCGCTGCTCGAGGAGCAGCCAGCCAGCGAGCAGCAGATCCCGTCGATTCTGCTCCAGGCTCGTCTGCTGCAGGTTTTGGAGCGCACCGATGAAGCCATGCCGCTATTGGAAAAAAGCCTCCGCCAGCACCCCGAAGACAAGCGCTTGCGGTTGACCTACGCACGCCTGCTAGTCGAACAGGATCGGTTCGACGAAGCCATGGGTGAATTCGCCACGCTGGTTCAACAATACCCAAGCGACGATGACTTGCGCTTCTCGATGGCCCTGGTATGCCTCGAAGCGCAAGCCTGGCGTGAAGCCATTGTTTATCTAGAGGAACTGATCGAGCGCGGGAGCCATCTCGACGCCGCTCATTTCAATCTGGGCCGAGCCTACCGTGAGCTGGGCAAGCACGAGCAGGCACTGGCCGCGTTCGCCAAGGTCGGCCCAGGCAACGAATATTTGCCGGCGAAACTGATGCAGGCGGAGCTGCTGTTCACCCTCGACCGCAACCAGGAAGCGTCACAGCTGCTGGCAAGCGCTCGGGACGAGCAGCCCGATTACGCCATACAGCTGTACCTCATCGAGTTGGAAGCGCTTTCCGGCCAGCAACAGATCGAAGCAGCATGGAAACTGGCGGAACAGGCGCTGGTTGAGTTTCCGGACGACCTGAACCTGCTCTATACCCGAGCGATGATTGCCGAAAAGCGCGGCGACCTCGCTCAGCTGGAGCGAGACCTGCGCTATATCATCGAGCGCGAGCCAGACAATGCCATGGCTATCAATGCTCTCGGCTATACGCTTGCAGACCGCACTGACCGATACGATGAAGCTCGAACTCTCATCGAGCAGGCATACCAACTGAACCCAGATGACGCCGCCATCCTCGACAGCCTCGGCTGGGTCAATTACCGCCTGGGCAATCTCGAAGAAGCCGAAACACAATTGCGCAAAGCCTATGAACGCTTTGCCGACCATGAAGTCGCCGCTCACCTCGGCGAGGTGCTCTGGGCTTCGGGTGATCAGCGAGAGGCGCGGGCCATCTGGGCGAAAGCCTTGAAGGCGCAGCCCGATAGCCAAGTCCTGCGTGACACCATCAAACGACTGACAGGCTCGGAGAAACCCTGACCCATGAAGCTGATGCGTAACCTGCTGGCCCCCACCCTCGCCTTGCTGCTAGCTGGCTGCGCCGGTCTCGGTCCGCAGGAGTCAGTTGAAGGCCCCGGCAATGCCGAAGACTGGAAGACCCATAAAGCCCATATCAGCGAGATCGATGGCTGGCAGATCAGCGGCAAGATAGGTATTCAGGCACCGCAGGATTCGGGCAGCGGCACCCTGTTCTGGCTGCAGCGCCAGGATTATTTCGATATTCGTCTATCCGGCCCCCTCGGTCGGGGCGCTACGCGCCTGACAGGACGCCCCGATGCGGTGGCGCTGGAAGTTGCCGGCCAGGGACGCTTCGAGGCCGATTCGCCGGAAGCATTGGTTGAAAGCCAGCTGGGCTGGCAGTTACCCGTCTCCAACCTGCTCTGGTGGGTACGCGGCCTGCCGGCTCCGGACAGCCGCAGCCGCATCGCCCTCAACGCCAACGGGCAGCTAGCCAGCCTGAAGCAAGATGGTTGGGATGTTCAGTACCTGAGCTATACCGAGGAGGACGGTTATCCGCTGCCAAATCGCATCAAATTGGCAGGTCGTGACCTGAAAATCACTTTGGTGGTCAAGGTCTGGCAACCGCGCCAGCTCGGACGCTGATGCTCGCACTGACACTCCCCGCGCCAGCCAAGCTCAATCTCATGCTGCATATCCTCGGCCGTCGCGCCGACGGATACCACGAGCTTCAAACGCTTTTTCAGTTTCTCGACTATGGCGACGAGCTGACGTTCAGACCTCGAGCCGATGGACAGATCCGATTACATACGGACCTCCCGGGCGTTGACCATGACAGCAACCTGATCGTGCGCGCTGCACGCCTCCTGCAAACGCGCAGCGGCTGCGCTCAAGGCGCTGACATCGAATTGAGCAAGCACTTGCCCATGGGCGGCGGTATTGGCGGTGGAAGCTCCGATGCGGCCACCACCCTGCTTGGCCTCGATCACCTCTGGCAGACCCACCTGGGCGAAGACACGCTGGCGGAGATCGGCTTGGCATTGGGTGCTGATGTTCCGGTATTCGTTAGAGGCCGCGCAGCCTTTGCCGAAGGGGTTGGTGAACGCCTGCAACCGGTCGAATTGAACGAACCCTGGTACCTCGTAATCGCCCCGCAAGTCTCTGTTAGTACAGCGGAAATATTTTCCGACCCAGAGTTGACACGCAATACCTCGGCCATTACAGTTCGCAGCCTTCTTGCAGGGGGCGGTCATAACGACTGTCAGCCGGTAGTCGAGAGGCGTTACCCAGAAGTTCGTAACGCTTTGTGCTTGTTGAACAAATTTGTTCCAGCAAGAATGACCGGCACTGGAGCTTGTGTGTTTGGGAGCTTCCCAAACAAGGGTGAGGCTGATAGAGTTTGCCGCCAACTTCCAGCCGATTTACCAGCATTCGTCGCTCAAGGCCGCAATATTTCGATGTTGCACCGAAAGCTTGCGCAGCTGGCACAGGAAGCAAGTGGTTAGAGGTTGTAGGTTACAGGGGCGTCGCCAAGCGGTAAGGCACCAGGTTTTGATCCTGGCATGCGTTGGTTCGAATCCAGCCGCCCCTGCCATAACCTTTCGGGGTTAATACAGCCGACAAGCACTTCAGGGTTACATCTACAGGGGCGTCGCCAAGCGGTAAGGCACCAGGTTTTGATCCTGGCAGCCGCCCCTGCCAAACATCACGAGAGCTGTTCAAAACGCCTGGCCTTTTGAACAGCTTTTTGTTTCATCGGATCCACCCTCAGGCAGGTACTGCGCGTGTCCAAGATGATGGTCTTCACGGGGAACGCCAACCCCGACCTGGCCCGGCGTGTTGTACGTCAGCTGCATATCCCTCTCGGTGACGCCTACGTCGGAAAGTTCTCCGACGGCGAAATCAGTGTCGAGATCAACGAGAACGTTCGTGGTAAGGACGTCTTTCTGATTCAGCCGACCTGTGCCCCCACCAATGACAATCTGATGGAACTGGTTGTGATGGCAGACGCCTTCCGCCGGTCCTCCGCCACTCGCATTACAGCCGTCATTCCCTACTTTGGTTATGCCCGTCAGGATCGCCGTCCGCGCTCCGCACGCGTGCCGATCAGCGCTAAAGTCGTGGCTGACATGCTCGATGTGGTTGGCGTCAACCGTGTACTCACGGTCGACCTGCACGCAGACCAGATCCAGGGCTTCTTCGACATGCCGGTAGATAACATCTACGGTTCGCCGGTCCTGGTCGACGATATACAGGCTCAGCGCTTCGAGAACCTGATGATCGTCTCCCCCGATATCGGTGGTGTGGTACGAGCTCGTGCTGTCGCCAAATCGTTGGGTGTGGATCTGGCGATCATCGACAAGCGTCGTCCGAAGGCCAACCAGTCCGAAGTGATGCACATCATCGGTGATATCGAAGGCCGTACCTGCATCCTCGTCGATGACATGGTCGATACCGCCGGCACCCTGTGCCATGCCGCAACCGCTCTAAAAGATCATGGCGCGTCCAAGGTCTTCGCGTATTGCACACACCCAATTCTGTCCGGTCGCGCCATCGAGAATATCGAAGGTTCGGTCCTCGACGAGCTGGTCGTGACCAATACCATCCCGCTGTCCGCAGCGGCGCAAGCCTGTACCCGTATTCGCCAATTGGACATCGCGCCAATGGTGGCTGAAGCGGTTCGCCGCATCAGCAATGCTGAATCGATCAGCGCGATGTTCCGCTAAGCCAAACGCTTAGCCCTTTGCGCAGAACGAAAATGTGCCCCGCCTCGTGCGGGGCTTTTTGCCCAACCGCCCGGTAGCGCTGGTCGCGAGCGTTTCGGGTGCGTTGTTATCCTGGAGAAACACAATGACTGATTTCACTCTGAATGCCCAAGTGCGTTCCGACCTGGGGAAAGGTGCGAGCCGCCGCCTGCGTCGTAACGCCAACCTCGTTCCAGCCGTAATCTACGGTGGTGACAAGGCTCCGCAATCCATCAGCCTGCTGCTGAAAGACGTAACCAAGCTACTGGAAACCGAAGCCTCTTTCAGCCACGTACTGACCCTGAACGTCGACGGCCAGAACGAATCCGTTCTGATCAAGGCGCTGCAGCGTCATCCGGCCAAAGGCTTCGTTCTGCACGCTGACTTCGTCCGTGTCGTCGAAGGTCACAAGCTGACTGCTACCGTACCGCTGCACTTCCTGAACCAGGAAACTTCGGTAGGCGTTAAGCAGCAAGGCGGCGAGATCCTGCACAACATCAACGAAGTGGAAGTCTCCTGCCTGCCGCAGGATCTGCCTGAGTTCATCGAGGTCGACATGGCCAACGTTGAAGTCGGTCAGGTACTGCACATGACCGACCTCAAGCTGCCGAACGGCGTTGAGCTGGTCGCCCTGGCACACGGCAGCGATCTGCCGGTCGCCAACGTTCACGCGCCGCGCGTGAACAAGGAAGACACTCCGAAAGAAGAAGGCGCTGCCGAGTAATCCACTCGCCATCACCTGAGGAAGGGCCTCTGTCGTGACTGCCGTTAAACTGATCGTCGGCCTGGGTAACCCAGGCCCTGAATACGACCAGACCCGGCATAACGCAGGGGCCCTTTTCGTTGAGCGTCTGGCTGCCCACAAGGGCGTCAACCTCAGCGTCGATCGCAAGTATTTCGGCCTGGTCGGCAAGTTTCGCCACCAAGACGAAGACGTCCGCCTGTTGATCCCCACCACCTTCATGAACCGTAGCGGTCAAGCGGTGGCAGCACTGGCCGGATTTTTCCGAATTCCCCCCGAATCCATCCTGGTTGCCCACGATGAGCTCGACATGCCCCCCGGCGTGGCCAAGCTCAAACAAGGCGGCGGCCATGGCGGGCATAACGGGCTTCGCGACATCATTGCCAAGCTCGGTAATCAGAACAATTTCTACCGCCTGCGGCTGGGCATCGGCCACCCAGGTCATAGCAGCCTGGTGACCGGTTACGTACTGGGCCGAGCGCCCCAGGCCGAGCGCGAAAAGCTGGACGCCAGCATCGACTTCACCTTCGACGTGCTACCCGAAATTCTCGCTGGTGACTGGACGCGTGCAATGCAGCGTCTGCACAGCCAGAAGGCCTGATCGAACTCGACGCAGGAACGCAAGACAAGGCAACGGCTGAGCGGAAGGCTTGCACTGCAGCGCATCACGAAGCCGTTTAACGCAGTTTGGCAACGCCGGTAGCGCAGAGCTGCCAGCCAACACCGAGGCAAGACACCATGGGATTCAATTGCGGCATCGTCGGCCTGCCCAACGTCGGCAAGTCCACCCTGTTCAACGCGCTGACCAAGTCCGGAATCGCTGCGGAAAACTTCCCCTTCTGCACCATCGAGCCGAACAGTGGCATCGTGCCGATGCCCGATCCTCGCCTGCAAGCCTTGGCCGACATCGTCAAGCCCGAGCGGATCCTGCCGACCACCATGGAATTTGTCGACATCGCCGGCCTCGTCGAAGGGGCTTCAAAGGGTGAAGGTCTGGGCAACAAGTTCCTCGCCAACATCCGTGAGACCGATGCGATAGCCCACGTGGTGCGTTGCTTCGAAGACGAAAACGTCATCCACGTCTCCAACTCGGTCGATCCCAAGCGCGACATCGAAATTATCGAACTCGAACTGATCTTCGCCGATCTCGACAGCTGCGAAAAGCAACTGCAGCGCGTGACCCGCAACGCCAAGGGCGGCGACAAGGAAGCCGTAGCGCAGAAAGCGCTGCTGGAAAAATTGATCCCCCACTTCACCGAAGCCAAGCCGGCCCGCACGCTTTTGAAGAAGCTGGGCGATGATGATGTTCAACTGGCCAAGGGCTTCCACTTGCTCACCAGCAAGCCGGTCATGTACATCGCCAACGTGGCCGAAGACGGCTTCGAGAACAACCCGCACCTGGATGTGGTCAAGGCAATCGCCGCCGAAGAAGGCGCCCTCGTGGTACCGGTGTGCAACAAGATCGAAGCGGAAATCGCCGAGCTCGACGATGGTGAAGAAAAGGACATGTTCCTTGAGTCCCTCGGCCTTGAAGAGCCCGGCTTGAACCGCGTAATCCGCGCCGGTTACGAGTTGCTCAACCTGCAAACCTACTTCACAGCTGGCGTGAAGGAAGTCCGCGCCTGGACTGTGAAAGTCGGCGCTACAGCCCCTCAAGGCGCAGGCGTAATCCACACTGATTTCGAGAAAGGCTTCATCCGCGCTGAAGTGGTCGCCTATAACGACTTCATCCAGTACAAAGGCGAAGCCGGTGCCAAGGAAGCCGGTAAATGGCGCCTGGAGGGCAAGGAATACATCATCAAGGATGGCGATGTGATGCACTTCCGCTTCAACGTTTAAGCGAAATTGCCACATTGGCATTCATCGAATGCCGCGCTCAAAGCCTCGCTCACGCGAGGCTTTTTTGTGTTCCGAGGTAAGACATCGTCGCTGTAAAAATTCGGGGAAGCGCCCCGCTTTCAAACATTCGGCTGACGACCGGTACGGAATCTGTTGATCAAGCGCGGAATATTCGCCCCGCTTATGCGGTCGGAACAGGCAGACCTGCCGAAGCCGGAGCCCTGATGAACAGCCTCACCGAACCACCGCTACAGCACCTCGACGATGCCTTTTTTGACCGAGACGCGCAAATTGTCGCTCAGGCATTGCTCGGTACCGTAATTCGCCACTGCGTCGACGGGTTGTGGTTGTCGGCGCGCATCATCGAGACCGAGGCCTATTACATCGACGAGAAAGCCAGTCACTCTTCGCTCGGCCACAGCCCCTCGCGGCGCGCCATGTTCATGCCGGCCGGCCATCTCTATCTGTATTACTCGCGGGGCGGGGACTCACTGAACTTCAGCGTACAGGGGGACGGGAATGCGGTCTGCATCAAGGCCGGATACCCCTGGGTCGATTCGCTGTCCTGCGAAGAATCTATCGAACGCATGCGCACTAACAGCCCCGCCGCCGCGGGAGGCCCACGTCCCCTGACCCGCCTCTGCTCTGGCCAGACACTGCTATGCAAGGCGCTGGGGCTGAAGGTAACGGAGTGGAATGCCCAGCGCATGGACCCTACGAAACTGCGCTTGGATGACATTGGTGCGCGTCCGGATATCATCCAGACCACCCGCCTCGGCATTCCCACCGGTCGTGACGAGCACCTGCCGTACCGATTTGTCGATGCCGGCTTTGCCGCACACTGCACGCGTAATCCGATGCGCCGTGGGCAACAGGAGGGTCAGGACTACGTACTACTGCGCCGCGAGCTGTTAGCGAGCTAGCTCATCAGTCAAACAGCCCTGACCAGACGAATCCGGGTGATCTCCGACGGTGCCCCGAAGCGCAGCGGCGGTCCCCAGTAACCCGTGCCACGGCTGATATAGATCTGCATGTCATCAACGCGCAGCAGCCCCGCCACCCAGGGCTGCTGCCAGCGCACAAAGTGCATCCACGGCCAAAATTGCCCGCCGTGCGTATGGCCGGACAACTGCAGATCACAGCCAGCCTCAACTGCCGCCTGAGCCGAACGCGGCTGGTGCGCCAACAGTAAGCGCGGCACGTCATCGGGCGCGCCCGCAAACGCAGCGATCGGATCGCTTCGATGGCTGGGCCGGAACAGCTCAGCTGAATAGTCGGCGATGCCAGCCAATACCAAGCGAGCACCGTCGTGTTCGAGTTGAACATGACGATTGAGCAACACTGCCATACCCAGCCGCTCAAACTCGGCAATCCAGCTGTCGGCACCGGAATAGTATTCGTGGTTGCCGGTCACTACGTAAGTGCCATGACGGGCGCTCAGTTGAGCCAACGGCGCAATGTCATCGGCCAGATCGGCAACGCTGCCGTCCACAAGATCGCCAGTGATAACGATCAGATCGGGAGAAAGTCCATTGACCCGCCTGACGATCGCATCGATATATCCCTGTTTGATTGTCGGCCCGACATGGATGTCACTGAGCTGCACAATGCTGAAACCCTCCAGTGCCGGCGGAAGACCTCGCAAGGCGATGTCGCGCACGACTACCCGAGCCGTGCGCCGGGCGTTGAGCACGCCGAACAGGGTAACGGCTGCAACCGCGGCTAGGACCGCCAGCGCCGAGCCCTGCGCAATTGCAGCCGACTCCCAGCCCAGCAGTGAAGCCAACACCAATGCAAAAGCTCGCAGCAGTGCGAATATCGCCAGGCTGGAAAAGATCCCCATCGCCAGCAATCCAGACCACGCCAGCAGCGCACTGCCCGCCCCTCGCACCAGCACGCCGTAGCGCATCAGTACAGCCGAAAGCACGAGATAGCCCCACGCTAAAACGCTGCCGAACAGCCCAAGCGCAAGATCAGGGATCAGCGTGACACCGACGAATACATGCAAGCCAATCAGCAGCACCGCAACCAATATCCGCCTGTTCATGCGTTACGTCTCTTGAGCAAAGGGGGTAAGCATTGTTACGCCTCCAGCGAACGGGCTGCGTATCGGTATCGACAAGTAGTTGAAAGGGCAACATGCACGGAAACGCACCACCTCAGTTGGGCACACGACTTGCCCTCAAGGAGGGTACCTCGGAGCTTTACCTCATGACAGTCGTATTCGAAATCGAAACATCACAACGGGAATAGGCCCATCTGGCTCCGCCTCTCGGGGACGGCACAGCCGTCCTGATACGAGCAGACAAGTGAACGAGCGCATAGAGTTTTAGCGGAACGAGCCCTGCGGTTGGTGTGCCCGATATTTGGCCCGTATGCGCGCAGTCAAACGCAAGCAGTCTCATCTTGAAGCAGGCACGCGGACCAGCACGCCCCACCAGCAACCCACAGGCGTGCACCGCTAAGTGTCACGGCCCTCACGATTGGAGGGCCTTTGGCAAGGCTCGACACTGCCGGCTCCTGCAGCTGGAGGCAAGCGAACCGCTACATCACGCCTGGGTCAGGCATCGGATCCGGCGGTGGCGGCTCTTTTTCCAGCTGTTCAAGCACTTCGTCCGGCAGAACGCCGCCATCGTCCAGCTCGGTATCACTCTCGGCGTCGTCGAGGTCGTTCATTGGCGATTCGTCCGCCAGCCAGGGATACAGTGGCGGATCGCTTGGATGGTTAGTGCTGAGCATGATGATCTCCTCGCAGGTGTGCCTGCAAAGTTAGGCAGGCCCGACCCGGCATCGTTCGGACCGGTCATCCGTGACGTGCACAGGCCTGCTGGATCTGGCACTCGCTCAGTAATCGGAAAAACAGCCGATGCGCGCGGTTAGTGCGATCACGCAGAAGTAGACAGCCAAGCGGCTGCAGCACTTGACGTTAGTCCGGCGGGCCTCGCCCAGCGAGCTCTGAGCATGACCACCAAGCGCGACCACCTCGCCGTCAACCTGGCTGCGGCTGGCTGACCAAGGAGATCCAACAGAACGCCACGCTGATACGCAACGAGCACTTGGCCAGCCTCGCCTTCGCGCCGAAATTGGGGTTGATAGACAGCGCACCGGCAACGGTCGGACCGGCGGCATAAGCATTTGAAAAAGCAGGCAGAAAAAGCGCACCAGGAGGGTTGACACACAACTGCGCGGCGCGAATAATGCGCGCCACTTGGCTACGTAGCTCAGTTGGTTAGAGCATAGCATTCATAATGCTGGGGTCCGGGGTTCAAGTCCCTGCGTAGCCACCAATTCAAGAAAGGGTTCAGCGAAAGCTGAACCCTTTTTTTTTGGCCGCCGTTTAGCCAACCGCACCGAGAGCGCACCATGAGAGACGATTTCGACAACCTCCGCGCAGAGCGCGAAACGCCCTACCTAGCCGTTGCCGCCAACGCGGACAAACATGCCGGACTTTGGAAACAGATCGCGATCGGCATCGTGGTTGGGCATGTGTCGTTGGCGTTGATAGGTGCGGTGGTGTGGATGGTTGCAGCTCAGCTGCTTGTTGGAGATTTGCAAATCGTTGCGCCGTGGGCTGGGAAGCAGGGTTAAAAACCCCGGCCACTCCGGAACACTTGGTTTCCAAACATAAACGCGCGCCCTCCTGTTCCTCGATCAACTGAAGCCGAACACCACTGCCTCCAACAGCCCAGCGGCTTGCACGAGGCCGCGGATGGGGTGTACTGAAACCGGTGATCAACCTATAGGGTCAAGGCGCGCACGGCGACTCGGTCGCTCACAACCGCAGCAGCCGGCGCCTGGCTCTTATCGCAGAGGGCGCGGAGTACCTGGCCTGGAGCCGGCGCATGCTGGCGGACATAGCAGACCTGGAACAGCGCCTGGAGGCCAGCGACGGCGCCGTCCGCAGCCTGCTGCGCATCACCGCGCCGATGGAATCCTGCCAATCTCATGTCGCGCCGCTGGTAAACGAATCTCTCAACGAACATGCGGCCATCCGAGTCGGGGAGGTGGCCGACGCGTAGGGCGAGGTCGGGCGTTCGTCGCGCAGCGGTACGATCTGGTCGCGCAGGTTCAGCTCGGCAACCAGACACGCACCGCCAGCCTGGCCTCTGTACAGGCCTCGGAGTTAGGCGACTGATGCACTACCAGATGGCCGATGAATTGGCTGATCGTTGTCTGTAAGGGTTCTCCGGGATTGCGAACCGCAGGAGATCCCGATCCAGCGGGTCTACCCGCACGCCTTGCAGCTGTCGCCAAGGTGCGGGCATATGCGGAGTGGACGTGTCCACGACTAGAGGGGTTACGCCGGGGCCGGATGAGCCGTAGAAGCTGCTATCACCCCAAAATCGGCCACTCGGGAAAAGCAGCGATCGGTCAGCAGGGAGTTCAGGCCAGCTGAGAGGAATAGCTCTGGTCTTGCTCTGTCAGCGTCTAAGCACCCAGCAACGCAAAGCTTGACGGCAACTGTTTCTAGAGGACAGCAGCGCGCGAGGCGTCGCCCGATGAAAACGCCCGTCCCTTGCCCGCGCGCTTGGCTTGGTACATGCGCTCGTCCGCTTCACGCATCAGTTGCGCCGCGTCTTTGTCGCTACCGGCTGTATAACAGGAAATGCCGATACTGGCGCTCACGTTAACCAGGCCATGCGAGGTACTGATCGGCTGAGCTATTGCAGCTAGCACCTTTTCGGCCACCAGACGTGCATCAGACTCGCAGTTGGCCAAGCCCTCTAGCAGCACGGTGAACTCATCTCCAGCCAGCCGTACCACGCTGTCGGTCTCCCGTACGCACTGTTGCAATAACCCAGCGACTGCGCGCAGCAACTCGTCTCCGGCTTCGTGCCCGAAGGTATCGTTCACAGCCTTGAATCCATCGAAGTCGATAAATAGCAAGCCTAGATCGGAAACCGAGCGGTCAGCCCGCGACAATGCAATCGGCAATAGTTCGGTGAGCCCGCGGCGGTTCAACAGGCCTGTTAGCGCATCGTGCCGCGCCTCGCTCTCCCGCTGAGCCTCATGGAGTTTGCGCTCAGATATGTCATGCAGAAACGCGCTGAACAGTGTCTTGCCGCCCAAGTGCAACGCGCGGACGCACATTTCGACGGTCAGGTGCGAGCCGTCCTTGCGTAACGCGGGCAGCTCCAGCCGGCGACCGAGCAATGTTGATTCGCCTATTGCCAAGTAGCGCGCGATCCCCGCATGGTGCGCCGCCCGCATCTCCGACGGAACGATCAATTGGTCTAGCGTATGCCCGATCGCCTCACTGATGCTCCAGCCGAAGGTTTCTTCAGCCACCCGATTCCATGCTCGTACGACGCCATTCTGGTCAAGGCTGATGTATGCATCAGTCGCATGCTCGATCACGGCGGCCAGTTCGGCCTCACGGTCTCGGGCCTCCTGCTCGGCCCGCTGCCGGCTATCTATGACAGTGCGGAGTTCCCGATTGGACTGCGATAGCTGTTCGGTACGCTCTTGCACCCGCGCCTCCAGTTCCCGACGAAGCACGGCAAGCCCTTCTTCCGCCTCCTTGCGCGCCTGGATGTCGCGGATTACAGCGATGAAATATTCAAGTGCACCTTGCGCGGAGAGCTTTTTGCTAACGCTCAGCTTGATCCAGACCGCGTGGCCTTCCCTGTGCACATAGCGCTTTTCAAAGTGATACGCATCTAACTCGCCCGAGGCGAGCTTGCGCACCAGGTCCAGGTCGTCGTCCAGGTCTTCCGGGTGAGTAATGTCTTGGAAAGTCATCTTCAGAAGCTCGGCGGCGCTGTAACCAACGATGCGACACAGAGGCTCGTTGACACTCTGCCAGGTGCCATCGGGCGCGACGATTGCGATGCCCACCGAAGCAAGCTCGAATACCGAGCGGTAGCGCTCCTCGCTTTCCACCAGCAGTTCGTCGGCCTGACTTAGCTGCGAGCGGGCCAGCAACAGAGTCTCGCGAAGGTGCATCTCGCGGGCGACCATGTCTGCCATATCCTGGAGGATTTGTAGCTCGACCGCAGTGAACGCACGCGGTCGCGTATCAATGGCACACAGCGTACCGAGCGCCAGTCCTCCTTGGGTTCGGATTGGCGCACCGGCGTAGGCGCGAATATGCGGTACGCCTAACACCAACGGGTTATCTGCGAAGCGCTCGTCTAGATACGCATCGGGAACGACCAACAGCGGTTCGCCATCAAGGATCGCGTGTGCACAAAACGCCTGGTCTCGAGGGGTCTCGCTAACATTGAGCCCGACGCGGGATTTGAACCACTGACGGTGCTCATCGATCAGCGAGACCAGCGCGATTGGCGTGCCGAGCGTGTGGGCGAGCAGGCGGGTCAAACGATCGAAAACGGGCTCTGGATCGGTGTCGAGGATCTGAAGCGCGTGAAGAAGTTGCAGACGCTCAACTTCGTTGGCGGGATGAGGCGCAACCATAAGAGCTCCCGTAGCTGCGACAACATTGCAGTATGCGGATCGGAAAGGAGGGCTTTGGCTAAGCCAATAGATAAGTATTGGCCATTTGCCTTCACCAGGCAACGGAAGGTATTGAAGATGCGTGGACCTTGCTGCGCACCGGGGCTAAGTAATCGTGTACTGCCGGCTGCTCTGGGTCAAATCAAGTCTGGCGAGCGGGCTGCTTTCTGGCCCAGGCTGCATAAAATGCTCGTCATGACCCGCACTGCACGCTCGTTCTCCAATTCTGAAAACGATCAACTGTGGTGCAGATCGTAGATTGACGGAGAGGGCGAAAAAGGGACAGCTTATTTTTTCGGCTCTAAACGTCTACATCCGGGCCCAGAAGAAGCCAGTGATAGGCGAGTCGAAGGGTATCTGCGAACAAGCCGACCGTGGGCCCTCTCAGTACCGTAACCGGGTTCCACCTGAGGCAACTCGGTCGGCTTCTTTGCCGGCATGAAAGAGTGGCTGCGGCGTCGCCTTTTCCACGGCGAAGACCTGGCCATGCAGCGACTGGCCGAAGTGCTGCGGGCTCGATACAGGGAAGCCGGAAAGACGGAGAGACGGAGAGACGCCACTAGGTTAGCGACCGAGGCCTGCCAGGATTGTGGGTGCCCCGAACGAGCCGAAGCGGGATGACGCAGTACACCCTGATCCGCCCCCCTATCCGCCGTTTGACCACCCGCTTCGTGCCGGTGCTACATTGCACGCTCGATAGCCGCACAACCCAAACCACCTAGCGAGGCCCCCATGCTCAACCATGTAATGGTCGGTTCGAATGATATTGAACGGTCGAAGCGGTTCTACGATGCCGTGCTCGGCCTACTCGGCGCAGGCGAGCCGATCCGCAACACGGGCCCCTCCGGGCATACCCGCCTCTTCTACCAACACGACGGGAGCCTGTTCGGTGTCACCGAGCCCATCAACGGTGAAGAAGCAACCGTAGGCAATGGCGGCACGATTGGCTTCAAATGCAACTCTCCCGAGCAGGTCCAGGCATTTCACGACGTAGCCGTCGCTCACGGCGGCACTACCTGCGAGGAGCCGCCGGGACTGCGCGAAAGCAGCCTCGGCGCGATTCACCTGGGCTATGTACGCGACCCTGACGGCCACAAGCTGTGCGGCATCTACCGCGCGCCGTAGCCTGCCCCCAGCGCCGCACAACCAAGGTGCGGCGCTGGAAACTGAACGTCGATAAGCCGCAGACCGCTGCGGCGCATTCACCCAGCATCAGACTGCACCGCCGCCGTGACGTTGTTCACCTCGAAATCGCGCTGCGCACGCGAGTCTGCGTTGCCAGCAGCAAGCCCGCAAAAATCAGCCCGCCACCGATCCAATGAAATAGCTGCAAGCCCTCCCCTAATAGCAGCCAGCCGAGAATGGCGGTGAATACCGGCATCAGGTAGGTCGCCATCGCGGCTTTAGCCGCGCCGACGGTTTTGACGCCGTGATTCCAGGAGAGATAAGCCACCAGCGACGCGAAGATCGCGGTATAGGCGATGACGGAGAGGTTGATCGGGCTTGGTTCGAACCCCCCGACATGACTGAGCTCGAACAGGTAGAACGGCAGGATCAACGGCGTACCGATTGCCATCAGTACGCCTAGCAGTGTCAGAGGCGGAACCTGGAGAAAGGCGCTCCAGCGCCGTAGCGACAGGGTATACAGCGCCCACACCAGAACCGCTGCGAGCATGATGAGGTCGCCGGTCTTGAAGGCCAGATGGGTGAACGCATCCCAGCTGCCGCGGCTGATGAGGTAGACCAGCCCGCACGCGGCGATAGCCATGCCGAACCAGGCGCGACGCGCGGGCCATTCTCCCAATAGCAGGCCGCCGCCGATGAAGGTGAACAGAGGCAGGCAGGTGTTGACCAGGGTGAGGTTGATGGCTTCGGTGCTTTGCGCCGCGGAGTACAGCAATGAGTTGTAGCTGCTGATGCCCAATGCGGCGATCACTGGCAGCCGCCAACCCGCAGCGCGTAGCGTGGCCCTGTGTGTCCAGATGGAGCGCGCCACGAACGGCAGCAACAGGCAGGTCGCCAGCACCCAGCGCCAGAACGACAAGGTCAGCGGGGGTATTGCATCGTGAAAGGCGCGCGCCACCAGCGCGTTGCCGCTCCAGCAGAGCACAGCGAGCAGCAGGCCGGCGAAAGCCCATCCCTGACGCCCGTCCATCAGACCGGCCGACGCGTGCGGAGGCGGTACTGCGGCGGCAGTTGATCAAGACCGCTGATCGTAACGTTGAGGTTCTTCCAGATGCCGTCCTTGATGCCGTAGATGCAACCGTGAACGGACAGCGGTTGATCGCGATGCCAGGCGTTCTGGACGATGTTGGTGTGGCTGACGTTGGCCACCTGCTGGATGACGTTGAGCTCACAGAGGCGATCCACCTGTGCTTCTTCGGTGGGGAAGCTGGCGATGTGCTCGCGGTGTTCGTAGTACAGATCGCGGATGGTACGCAGCCAGCCGTCGATCAGGCCGAGCTGATCGTCACGCATCGAAGCGCGAACACCGCCGCAGCCGTAATGACCGGTGACAAGGATGTGTTTCACTTTGAGCACATCCACCGCGTACTGAATGACCGACAGGCAATTGAGGTCGGTGTGCAGCACGACGTTAGCGACGTTGCGGTGAACGAACAGATCGCCGGGCAGCAGCCCGACAATCTCATTGGCAGGCACGCGGGCGTCGGAACAGCCGATCCAGAGGTACTCCGGCAGCTGCTGCTTGGCCAGTTTGGTGAAGAAAGTAGGGTCTTCTTCGATGATCGCTTCAGCCCAGCGCGCATTGTTCTCGAATAACTGTTGAAGCTCGTTGCTCATCGCCTGCCCCTTCCATTCCGACACGCACGTTACGAACCGGTCGGCGTTTTGACAAGCACGCAGACCGGTGCGTCACAGCATTAGACGGTGAACAGCGGATTCGAAGGAACTTCAGCTCTCGGGCGGGAGGAAAATGCACGCAGGTCGCGCAGGAAATTGTCGCGCCAGGCGTCCAGGTCAGCGGCGCGTATTGCCCGCATCATGTGCTCGTAGCGATCCTTGCGCTCGGTGAGCGACATACGCATCGCGCGATCCAGCGCCTCGGCCATGCCGATGCAATCGTAGGGGTTGATGATCAGCGCTGAGGTCAGCTCGCGAGCGGCGCCAGCGAAGCGCGACAGCACCAGCACGCCGGGATCTTCTGGGTCCTGAGATGCGACGAATTCCTTGGCGACCAGGTTCATACCGTCGCGCAGCGGGGTGACGAAGCCGATGTCGGACTGGCGGAACAAGCCCATCAGGGTCTTCCGGTCATGGCTTTTGTTGAGGTAATGCAGGGGCGTCCAGTCCAGGTCCGACAGCCAGCCATTGATATGGCCCGCTGCGCTTTCCAGTTGCTGACGAATGTGCTGATAGGTCTTTACGTCCGAACGCGACGTCGGCGCGATCTGGATGAACTCGACAGCCCGGCGATGTTCCGGGTATCGGTCCAGAAACGCTTCGTACGCCTTGAACCGCTCGACCAGGCCCTTGGAATAATCCAGCCGGTCCACGCTGATGATCTTCTTGCGATCGACGTCCGTGGTGCGCCGCATGGGCTTGCTTCGGCCCTTGTAGGACTCGGCGAGCGTCTGGATCTCATCCGGGACAACGCCAATGGGATACACCCCGGCGCGGAAATTCTGACCATATGCGGTCAGGCTGCCATCGGACTCAAGGATTCCCCGCACTTCGCGGGTCATGTAGTCCTGGAAGGCAAGCCGATCGGTTTCCGTCTGGAAGCCTATAAGGTCGTAGAAGCAAAGTGTTTTCAGCAACTCATTGTGCGGCGGAATGACGGTCAGAATTTCCGGCGGCGGGAACGGAATGTGAAGGAAGAAACCGATGCGGTTGCGGATGCCCAGCTGGCGGCAGGCTTCGGCGAAGGGAATCAGGTGATAGTCGTGGATCCAGATGATGTCGTCAGGTTCGAGCAGCGGTTTCAGTTTCTCCGCCAGCATCGCGTTGACCCGTCTGTAACCTTCGTACTCCTGCCGGTTGTATCGCGCCAGGTCGATCCTGTAGTGAAAGATCGGCCACAGCGTGGCATTGGAAAATCCACGGTAATACTGGTCGTAATCCTGCTTGGTGAGGCCCATCGTGGCGTAGGTGATATTACCGACGGTCTCGGTACGGGTTTGCGGGGTGCTGCTTACATCGCCATTCCAGCCAAACCAGATACCGCCGGCCTGGCGCAATGCGTCGTGAACGCCAACTGCAAGCCCGCCAGCAGCGACCTTCCCCGCCTTGATCGGCGCTACGCGGTTGGAAACCACTACTAGTCGGCTCATGTAGTTCTCGCTTCAGTCTGGTTTTATTGGATGTTGCTGCGGCTCGGACAGCTTGCTCTGCAATCCGTCGAGCCAGATGGCGACGGCTTCTACTGACGCCAGCCGCTGCATGGCTTCGGTCGGACCTGTGCCCACCTTGATCGAGACCCCGCCCAGTTCGTTGACCACCGAGAAGCCTGCCTCATCGGTCAGGTCATCGCCGATGAAGACGGGTGTCCGTCCGGCAAAAGGCGCCTCCTGCATGAAAGTCCGGATGACCTCACCCTTGCTGGCGCCGCGCGGCTTGAGTTCGAACACACACTTGCCAGGCTGTAGCGCCAACACCTCACCATAACGGGCCACAAAATCTTCGGCCACGCCGCGCGCTGTCTCTTCAAGCTCAGGTGCCAGGCGGAAATGCAGCGCAAAGGCGACGCCCTTGTTCTCCAGCGTCAGTCCAGGATGCTCGGCACATGCTTGCGCCAACTCGCGCTGGATGGCATCGAACACATCGTTATCGAGGGTCAGGTTTTGCAACTCGCCAGTAGCGGTACGACGCTCGGCGCCGTGCACGCCGGCGGCGGGCAGTTCCAGAGGCGTGAGCAGCGCATCGAGCTGGCTGATTGGCCGGCCCGACACGACCGCAACAGGAATGCCATTGGCGCTTAGCTGTTCCAGCGCCGCCAGTGAACGAGGGGGGATAAAAACGAGTTCGGGCCGCGGTTGGATATCAGCGAGCGTGCCATCAACATCGAAGAAAAAAGCGCAGCTCCGAGCCTCTAGCTCGGGTTGATCATTTTGTTTACTCATGAAACTGGGACCCCCGATCAACGGTGGTGGTTCGCGTTTTTTATCGCGGCCGCCGCCTGTAATTCAAGATGCACGGCTACTGCAGCTTGGTTCATAAAGGCGGAACCGGCCAGCGGCCGGCCTGAATCTTCACATCGTCACCGGGTCACAAACTGCAAGACCAGAGTTCTAGCAGGAGGTTGTCATGAACGATTCCAAGCCTTACACCCCAACGGAAATCGACACTACCGAGGACCGCATGGGTTCAATCGAACAGCTCGATTTCGACCAGCATCGGGACGACCGAAAAGGCCGCATCGGGGATGAAGTTCCTGCCGAAGAACTCGAGGACGAGTTTCCGCCGGAGCGAGTCGCCGAAGCCGGAATGACAACGGGTGAGGTGCCAGGCGGCCAGACGACGATGGACGACATGGCGCCAGAGACGCTGATGCCTGACGATGGGTCCCGCTCGCCGCACGAGCGGGGCCACGGCGGGCCGGCCGACCAGGATCTGAGTGAAGTTTCGGAGCATCGCATCGGTGCCGACGTGGACCTGGACGAGGCCGAAGAGGGCCGTTCCAACCCACTGGACGGTAAACCCTGGGACGGCCCGGCAGATGGCGATCCGGACACCGGTCTTGGCGGCGGTGATGCTGTGCTACACGAAAATGACGATGTGATGGATGACAACGAACTAGGCGGCGACGCCCCGCTGGATTCTGGCCGGGACAAGGCGCCAGGACAGTAGCCTCAGGCAACCGGCTGTCTGCCGTACGCAACGGATGTATGGCGACGATAAAGAAGAAGGCCCGACTCTTTCGAGTCGGGCCTTCTTGCGTCAAACCTTCGCTTGATCAGTCGATCAGCGTACAGGCCATCACCAGCGCATCTTCCCGCCCTTCGGCAGATGGATAGTAACCACGGCGACGCCCCACCTCATTGAAGCCATAACGCTCATACAAGCGATAAGCCGAAGTGTTGCTCGCGCGCACTTCAAGGAAGCATTCGCGCCCGCCACGCTCCTGAGCGCGTTGCATTAGGTGTTCCAGCAGTCGCAAGCCAAGCCCGTGGCCCTGGCTCTGTGGTTTGACAGTGATGTTGAGCAGATGCGCCTCATCGAGGATGACATTGATCACGCCGTGGCCGACCTGCTGCTCGCCCTCGAACATAACCCAACACTCGTAGGCGGTGAGCGCATCGGTGAAGATGCCGCGGGTCCAGGGGTGGCTGAAAGCGGCGTATTCGATTTTCAGAACGGTTTCGATATCCGCCGCGGTCATCGGGCGGAAGCTCACTGCATCACTCATGAACACTACTCGTGGATCCACTCAAACCGATCACCCAGCGCGGCATGCTACGGCGCATGGCTCGCCACAGCTGCGCCTTGCTGCCGGGCTGCTCCATCAACTGCTCGAGCCCCGGCATCGTCAACGCAACGCCTAAGCCTTCGATTGTCAGCTCGCGATAGCAGGCGTCCACCTCGACTTCGCCAGCAAACCGCAGCGCAGGCGAGCCGATCAGCCAGAGGCAGGCACAACCCATTTCTTCCAACTCGGCCGCGACCACGCCCTGCACGTAGTCACGTGCAGCTTCGCCGCCCTGATCGAGGCTGCCGCGATGGAGCAGCGGCCAGCGAATCGGCTCACCGTCTCCAACCTGCTGTGGGCTGTCCGGTAGCCTGGCAGCACGCAACAGGTCCTTGAGCAGGATGTAAGCAGGATCGCGGCTCTGGAAGGACTCACCCGTCGGCAGCTCGACCAGCAACAGCACATTGCCGGCACGCAGCAGCTGCAAGGCGAAGCGAGGGGGCGGTACGGCGGCTTTCTGCTCGGCCGCAACCGCCTGCGCTTCGCGGGCCTTCGCCGCAGGTTTTTTCGGCTCGGGCACGGCGATGCGTGGCATGACCGGGCGAACCGCATCTGCGGCCGGGCTGGCCGAAGCAGCCGTCGCAGGCGCTGCCGGCTCGGGCGCTGTGCGGCTCGGCTGTGGCGTTGGTTGAATCTCGACGACTGGCGCGGGCTCGGATGCCGTCTCGACGATTTGCAAGAGCGCCGGGCGCGAAGGCGCGGCAAAGGGCAGCTCGGCTCGCGGCAGCCAGGTGGTGATTTGCATGGCGTCGAGGAAGGCTCGACGCCGGCTTTCGGTAATCAAACCCCGGTCACCTGTGGATGAGCCTTGGCGCCAACCTGCATCAGGTTCAGCGCATTGAGGTAGGCCTTGGCCGAGGCCACGACGATATCGGTGTCGGCACCGTTGCCATTGACGATACGTCCGCCCTTCTCCAGCCGCACCGTGACCTCGCCTTGCGAGTCAGTGCCCTTGGTGATCGCGTTAACCGAGTACAGCTGCAGCGTGGCGCCCGAGCTGGCCACCGACTCGATGGCTTTGAAAGTTGCGTCGACCGGCCCAGAACCCTGCGCTGACGCAGCCTGCTCGTTGCCATCCACGTTCAGCACGAGCTTGGCGTCCGGCACCTCGCCGGTCTTGCTCGCCACTTCCAGCGTCACCAGCTTGAAATGTTCCTGCACGTCTTCGGCGAGGGTGTCAGAAACCAGTGCCTGCAAATCCTCATCGAAAATCTCGTGCTTCTTGTCGGCTAGCTCCTTGAAGCGGGCAAAGGCCGCGTTCAGCTCGCCTTCGCCCGGCAAAACGATACCCAGCTCCTCGAGCCGCGCGCGAAAGGCGGCACGTCCCGAGTGCTTGCCCATGACCATCTTGTTGGCGTTCCAGCCGACCGACTGCGCGGACATGATTTCATAGGTTTCGCGGTGCTTGAGCACGCCATCCTGATGGATGCCGGATTCGTGAGCAAAGGCATTGGCACCGACGATGGCCTTGTTCGGCTGCACTGGGAAGCCCGTAATGCCGGACACCAGGCGCGAGGCACTGAGAATGTGCTCGGTCTCGATGCGGGTGTGCACGTTGAGCAGGTCCTGACGCGTCTTGATCGCCATGACGATCTCTTCCAGCGCGGCATTACCGGCGCGCTCGCCCAGGCCGTTGATGGTGCACTCGACCTGCCGAGCACCGGCAACGACCGCCGCCAGCGAGTTGGCCACCGCCAGGCCCAGGTCGTTGTGGCAGTGAACGGAGAAGACGGCTTTGTCCGCGTTGGGAATGCGCTCGAGCAGCTGGCGGATGGTCTCCGCATATTGGTGCGGGATGGCGTAGCCGACCGTGTCTGGAATGTTGATGGTGCGCGCGCCAGCGTCGATGGCCGCTTCGATGATGCGGCAGAGGAAATCGATTTCCGAGCGGCCAGCGTCCTCGCACGAGAACTCCACGTCGGCGCAGAGATTGCGCGCCTTGGTGACGGCACGTACGGCCTGTTCGACCACCTGATCCGGCTGCATACGCAGCTTGTATTGCATATGGATCGGGCTGGTGGCGATAAAAGTGTGGATGCGACCAGAGTTGGCACCGGCCAGCGCTTCAGCGGCACGCTCGATGTCGGCGTCCACGGCACGGGCGAGACTACAGACGGTGCTGTCCTTGATGTGATCCGCCACGGCTTTGACCGCGGCGAAATCGCCCGGGCTGGCGATGGCGAAGCCCGCCTCGATCACGTCCACTTTCAGCCGCTCGAGGGCCTTGGCGATGCGCAGCTTTTCTTCGCCGGTCATAGAAGCGCCGGGACTCTGCTCACCGTCTCGCAGGGTAGTGTCGAAGATGATGACGCGGTCGTTGCTGCTCATAGTCAAATCCTCACGGCTGCCGAGCGCCTCTGAGGGGGCGCTTGTAGACGGTGGATTGTCGCGTGAAATGAACAAGGCGGGAAGGCACAGCTGCATTCGCAGGGTGGATGTCGTTTTTTACACCCACCCTAAGCAGCATAGAGTGGAAAACGCTTCGCGGTCTTCCACCCTACGAAAGCCGAAATGCCCGCCTTGGCTCGCAGGGTGGATGTTGCTTTTACATCCCCCCTAGCCCCCAAAAGCAAAAAGGCCCCGCTGCTGAAGCAGCGGGGCCTTTCGTTCTTACGTGCAGCTCGCGGCTGGCTTATTGATCCCAAGCGCGGTCGCCGTGCTCGTCCTTAATCCGCGTGGGCAAGCCCATAGCGTCGAGCAGTTTGAGGAATGGCTGCGCCGGCAATTGCTCGACGTTAACCATCCGCTGCGCATCCCACTCTCCACGCGCTACCAACAGCGCGGCGGCGACCGGCGGCACGCCAGCGGTGTAGGAAATGCCCTGACTTTCCGTCTCGGCGTAGGCCTCTTCATGGTCGGCCACGTTGTAGATGAACAGCTCGCGCGGCTGGCCGTCCTTGGTGCCTTTGATGAGATCACCGATGCAGGTCTTGCCGGTGTAGCCAGGCGCCAGCGAAGCGGGATCGGGCAGTACGGCCTTCACCACCTTGAGCGGCACTACTTCCAGGCCCTCGGCTGTGCGGACCGGCTGCTCGGAAAGCAGGCCGAGGTTCTTGAGCACGGTGAAGACATTGATGTAGTGATCACCGAAGCTCATCCAGAAGCGTACGTTCGGTACGCCGAGGTGCTTGGAGAGCGAATGCACCTCGTCATGGCCGGTCAGGTAGAGGCTCTGCTCGCCCACGACCGGCAGGTCGTCGGTGCGCTTGACCTCGAACATGGTGTTGGTCGTCCACTGGCTGTTCTGCCAGCTGTAGACCTGACCGGTGAATTCGCGGAAGTTTATTTCCGGGTCGAAGTTGGTCGCGAAATATTTGCCGTGCGAACCGGCATTGACGTCCAGGATGTCGATCGACTCGATCGTGTCGAAGTGCTCCTGCTGCGCCAGGGCGGCGTAAGCATTGACCACGCCCGGATCGAAGCCAGCACCCAAAATGGCGGTGACGCCCTTTTCCTGGCATTCGGCCAGGTGCTTCCACTCGTAGTTGCCATACCACGGTGGGGTTTCACAAATCTTGTTCGGCTCTTCGTGGATTGCCGTGTCGAGATACGCGGCGCCAGTGTCGATGCATGCGCGCAGCACAGCCATATTCAGGAAGGCTGAACCGACATTGATGACAATCTGCGATTCGGTTTCACGGATCAGCGCCTTGGTCGCTTCTACGTCAAGCGCGTCCAGCACGTAGGCCTTGATTTCACCGGGCTGTTTCAATCCGCCCTTGGCCTGAACGCTGTCGATGATGGCCCGGCATTTGGAGATGCTGCGCGACGCGATAGCAATACGACCGAGTTCGTCGTTGTGCTGCGCGCACTTATGGGCCACCACCTTAGCGACACCTCCTGCACCAATGATAAGAACGTTTTTCTTCAATTGTTTTGTCACTCCTTAAGTCGACGCCTCAGGAAAGGCTGGACAGGTAATCATCAAAGTTGAACTCGCGAACCACCTCGACGTTGCCGTCGAGCTGCTTTACCACGATGGACGGCATTTTCAGGCCGTTGAACCAGTTTTTCTTGACCATGGTGTAACCCGCTGCGTCGATAAACGACAGCCGATCGCCGATGGCCAGCGGACGATCGAATTGGTACTCGCCGAAGATGTCGCCGGCCAGACAGGATTTGCCGCACACCATGTAGCTGTGCTCGCCGTCGCTGGGCGCCATCTTGGCGTTCAGGCGGTAGATCAGCAGATCGAGCATGTGCGCCTCGATCGAGCTGTCGACGACCGCGAGATTCTTGCCGTTGTAGAGGGTGTCGAGCACCGTCACTTCCAGCGAGGAACTGAGGGTGATCGCCGCTTCGCCCGGTTCCAGGTAGACCTGCACGCCGTACTTCTCGGAGAAGGCCTTCAGGCGAGCGCAGAACGCATCGAGTGGGTAGCCCTCCCCGGTGAAGTGGATGCCGCCGCCGAGGCTGACCCACTCGACCTGTTCGAGCAGAGGGCCGAAGCGCTCCTCGATGGTGGTGAGCATCTTGTCGAACAGCTCGAAGCTGCCGTTCTCACAGTTGTTGTGAAACATGAAGCCAGAGATCTTGCTCATGACCGCGGCGATTTTCTCTGGGTCCCATTCGCCCAGGCGGCTGAACGGGCGTGCCGGATCAGCGAGTAGGTAGTCGGAGCTGCTGACCTGGGGGTTCACGCGCAAACCCCGAATGGTGCCTTCGGTGGCGGCCTCGAAGCGCTCGAGTTGGCCGATGGAGTTGAAGATGATCTTGTCGCAGTTAGCGACCATTTCTTCAATTTCATCGTCGGCCCAGGCCACGCTGTAAGCATGCGCTTCTCCAGCGAATTTCTGCCGACCGAGCTTGAGCTCATAGAGTGACGACGAAGTAGTACCGTCCATGTACTGCTGCATCAGGTCGAAAACCGACCAGGTGGCGAAGCACTTAAGAGCCAGCAACGCCTTGGCGCCGGACTGCTCGCGTACGTAGGCAATCTTTTCGAGATTGCCCAACAGTTTCTGTTTGTCGATGAGGTAGTACGGCGTCTTGATCATGTGTGCGTGCCCCGCGAAGGTCGCCGACAGGAAGCCGGCCGCTTCCCGTTTGGAAAAAAGGGCGAATTGTGCCGATAACTGGCGCATACCGAAATAGCATTTCGACACTTCGTCGACTTTCATGATGTTCGGTCGCGACCAAATCGGTGAACGGCAGCGATGCGCCGCACGCTACCTGTGATCAATGACGTCCCGGTGAACGGTCCTGTTTGCTGATCTAAATGCCGATCAGGGCGCATCCGATCGTCTCCGCCTGCCATCACGCCAGCAGTGATGCAGTACAATTTGCGCCTTTTTTCATGGCTGGATTGGCGCCTCGATGATCGAACCCAAGCGCGTATTGCGCGCCCTCGCCGAACACTGGACATTGCTCGAGCCGCTGTGCGAGCGCTTCGATGCCGGCACCCTGAGCCTGATCGAACTTCGTCATCAACTCGCTGCGCAACTGCCAGAAGGAACGCCCACCGACATCACTGCCCTGCTCGATCAATGGATTCGCCTGGACATATTGGTCCCGGTGGCGAAGAGCCCGAACCGCTTCGAGCTGAACGCGCAGATTCACGATTTCCTCGCCTACCTGCGCCGCGAGCACCGACTTGGCCTGTGCCTGGAAATCGAAGCGTACCTGCGCCATCTCGAACGCCTGGCCGGCCACATCCAGGACGCCTTCGAGATCCGCGACGGGCAGGATCTCGCCCGCCAGCTGCGCCTGCTCGACATGCGCGTACGTGACGTGCTGAAAAAGCTCGCCAACGACGAACAGGCGCTCATCGGTGTCGCCGATCGGGCCAAGACCAGTGACCGGCAAATTCCATTGCGTCAGCGTTACGCCGAGGTCCTGGCGACCTGGGACGAATACGTAGAGCCGATGATCCAGCTGGTCGCGGCTGACGGCGCCTTCGAACAGGGCGTTTACCGCGTCGAGCAGGTGCTGATGAAGCTGCTCGGCGAGCAGCAGCGGCTTGGCCAGCTGGTTGACGACGACCTGTTGCTGCGCACTCATGCGCGAATTCTGGAAATGCAGAGCACCGCCCAGCTCACCCTGCGTCACGCACGCGAGCTGCTGCTGCCCTTGCGCGAAGAGGCGCGCCGGCACAATGCGGTGACGCGAGGCGCCGCGCTGGCCTTGTCAGCCATCCGCAAGAAAGGACTGGACGCGGTGCCGCAGGCCTCACTGCCATTGTTCACCCGGCCGCAGAGCACCTTTCTCGGCTCGGCCAGCCAGGTTGAAGCCTACGTCTACGCCCTGGCCCGCTTCGAGCCCAAGCCGGCGCAGTTCCCGCGCGCTGGCAGCAAGCGCAAGACCGACGCACCGCGGTCGCCACTGACTGCACGGGAGATGCTCGACCGCTGCGAACAGGCGCTGCCACTGCCGGACCTGATGCAATGGCTGCTGGAGCAGGAGCCGGATGGCGCGACCGATGAGCTGCTCTACTGGTTCTCACGGCTGTCTCGCGATGCGCGCTTTCAACGCGACCGTCTGGAGCGGCGCGAGTACCTGACCCGTGAGCATCAGGTCAGCCTTAGCTCTTTCGCGCTGCTGGCCAACGCTAATGGTTGAGGTCGCGCCCCATTGGCGATGTATCGCCCGCCCCGATTCGATTCCTTTTCGTGAAAAGCGCCTCGTGCCTGCTCACACGATGATTTACTGAGTTGCGTATGAACATTGATCTGAAAGAAATGACCCAGCTGGCGCCGATTTTCCGTGAGCTGTTCAAGGGCTATCACCTGTCGCGCAGCGAGCCGGAGTGCTACGCCCAGCTGTCCAGCATGCAGGACCAATACCGCGCTCTGTTCAAGGCCCTCGGCTTCGAACTGGTCTGCGATCCGCGCGGCTTCTACTACTTTGTCCCCGAGCAGATGGGCGCACAGGTCAACAAGACCGCACAGCGACTGGCGCTGTTTACCTTCATTCTGGTCGAGCACTTGGCTGATCAGGGCCGCGATCCCCTCGCGGTGCTGGACGGCGGCACCCTGGGCCGGGATGAACTGCCGGCGTTATTGGACAAGTACCGGGACCTGTTCCTGCAGGCTGAAGTGACGACGCAGGACGAGCTGGAGGAGAAGGTCATCCGCCGCCTGACTCAACTGGGTTTTGCCGAAGACAGCAATGGGATCTACCGCTTCCTGCCTCCCATGCACCGCTTCCTCGATGTCTGCCTGTCCGTCCAGCAGGACCGTGACCTCGCGGCCAGCCTGCACAGCAGCGATCTGTCTCTGCCGGCGCCTCAGCTGATCGCCGACGAGGAAGAAGATGAGATTATCCTGCTCGACCGTGACCCGGACGAAACCGAAGACGATGCCCTTGCGCGTGCCATCGCAGAAGAAAAGGAGCTTGAAGCATGAGCCAGGAACGCTACGGCATCCGCCGCTTTGCTTTGCTAAACACTGCAGGCTACAGCCTCGGCATGTTCCCGCTGGAAACGCCGCTGTCGGTATATGGCGCCAATAACCTCGGCAAGTCCGCGTCGATCAACGCCCTGCAGTTCCCGATTCTGGCGCGCATGTCAGACATGAGTTTTGGCAAGTACAGCCTGGAGCAGTCGCGCAAGTTCTACTTTGCCAGCGACACCAGCTACATCCTCGTCGAAGTCGCCCTGCCCCATGGCCCTCACGTGATCGGCGTTGCCGGCCGCGGTCCGGGCGGCGGCTTCGGTCACCAGTTCTTTGTCTACCAGGGCTCGCTGGACCTCGACCACTACCAGCAGAACGGCACCTGCCTGCGCCAACGCGAGCTGTTCGCCAATCTTGAGCGGGCGGGCATCAAGGCCTACGAGGCCAAGCCAGACGAGCTGCGGCGGCTGCTAGTCGGCGGCCACACCGCAATCCCGCTGGACATGACGCTCATCCCGCTGCGTTCGACCAGCGAGCAGAGCCTCAAAACCTTCCGCGCGTTGTTCATCAACCTGCTGCACATGCGCGAGATCACCGCAGCTAAGCTCAAGCAGCTATTCCTCGATGCATTCGAGCACAGCCTGCGCTCCGGCAGCGTCGACTACATCGCCGCCACCGAAGAAGCCTTCCGCGACGTGCGCCGGATGGAGCAGGATTATCAGGCACTAGTTGCGGCCGGTCCGCTGGTCGAGGCCCTGGCTGCGGGCGTGGCCCAGCGTGAACTGCTGCGCGGCAAGCTGCATCGGCTGTCCCCTTTGCTCGACTCGCTGCTGGGCACCTGGCAGGACTATGCCGGCGCGCGCAAGGAGGAACTGGTCATCCAGGCTGAGCACTATCGCCGCGAGCAGGACGGTTTACATAATGAACAGCGCGGCAGCACGGCCGAGCTGATGCGACTGGAGCGCGAAATCAGCGAGATTCAGCGCTGGCTGGGCGAACTGGCGGTGCTGAAAAACCGCTTTGCCCTGGTCGAGGATGCTCACGTGCTGGAGCAACAGCTGCTTGCCGCCAAGGACGCTCATGACGAGCTGGCAGGCGCTTTGTCGCAATCGCGCCAGTTCTCCAGCGAAGATCTAGACGAGCGTCTGCGCGATCTGGAGAAACGCCTGAAATCGGTCCGGCATCAACTGGACCATGCGGATAACAACAGCTATTCGCGCCTGCGCGAGGAGTTCTCACAAGCGGACGTCGATCGCCTGATGCGGCTGTTCAACGGGCAGCTGTTCAGCCTGCCGCTAGGGGACAAAGGCATCGCGCTGGATGATGGCGAGGCATGGGTCAAATCACTCGAAGCGGTCCTGGACGGCTTTAAGGGCGAGCGATTCGAAGCGCCGGGCGTCTCCATCGACATTTCGCATATCGAACCGCCGGCCCTTCAGGCGTTGGCCGACCGTGCTGCTCTGCGTGACCAGAAAGACCGTCTCGAGCGGGAGCTGAAGCAGCTGAAGGCGCAGCACTCGGTGGCAGTCGACCGCGCCGCCAGCAAGGCTCAGGCCGAACAACTCTACCAGCAGGTCCTCGATTCGCAGAAAGCGCTGGAAGACTTCCGTCGCTGCCAGACGCTGTCGACCGAGGAAGGCAGCAAGCTCGAGCAGCTGGCGCAGGCGGAGGCTGCGCAGGACGAGCTCAAGCGAACCAGCGATGCCTTTACAGAACGCGTCCAGCATCTATCGGCGAAACTGCAACTGGTCGGCCGTCAGCTGGCGGATCTGGAAGCCAAGGAGCGCACGCTAGAAGACGCGCTGCGTCGTCGCCAGCTGCTACCAGCAAACTTGCCCTTTGGTACGCCATTCATGGATCCAGTGGACGATTCGCTAGACAACCTGCAACCGCTGCTCAACGACTATCAGGACAGCTGGCAAGCGCTGCAGCGCGTCGACGGGCAGATCGAAGCGCTCTATGCGCAGGTTCGCCTCAAGGGCGTCGCCAAGTTCGACAGCGAAGAGGATCCGGAGCGCCGCTTGCAGCTGTTGGTGAACGCCTATGCGCATCGCCAGGACGAAGCCCTCACACTGGCCAAGGCGCGCCGCGCCGCGGTTACCGACATTGCCCGAACCCTGCGCAACATCCGCAGCGACTATGACAGCCTTGAACATCAGCTGGCCCTGTTCAACCGCGAAATTAACAAGCGTCAGGTATCCAACCTCGAAAGCTTCCGCATCGTGCTAGCTCCGAACAAGGATGCGCTTAAGCACATCGACCAGATCATCCACAGCGCCGGACAATACGAGCAAGGCGAGACGCTTTCGGTTTTCGACCTGCAGCAAAGCAGCGAGCAGGACAGCAAAAACGAGGAAGCCAAGGAGTACCTGGCACGCTTGGTGGCTGCCAACAACAATCAGCTCGGCCTGAAAGATCTGTTCGAGCTGGCTTTCGAAATAACCAAGGTCGGCGGCCAGCCGGTGATTCATACCGACATCGACGGCGCAGCGTCCAACGGCACGACGATGACCATCAAAGCGCTGACCAACATGTACCTGCTGCTGCACCTGATGGATCGTGAGCAAGCAGGGCGCATTCGTCTGCCTTACTACCTGGACGAAGCTGCTGATATCGACGAGCGTAACCAGCAGGCGCTGATCGAAACCAGCTTGCAGCTTGGCTTCGTGCCGATCCTCGCCTCGGTTAAACCACAGGTCTCAGCCCACGTAGCTATCGACCTGGAAGGCGGCAGCGGCCCTAGCGGAATCTACATCGACGAGGCGGACTGGAAGTTCATCAAGCGTCGTGAGCAAGCCGAGCCATTTGACGTCGCAGCTGCTCAAAGGCCTGCTAAAGAGGTCGAGCCAGTCAGCTGAGCAGAAGATCGAGAACTAACCAGCTTGCCACTGATGCGAGCTGGTTAGTTCAGCTTCAAACTCCCCCGCTGTACCGCCTTAGTGCGACCGCGCTTACAAGCTGAGCTGAACTGAGCGGCTCGCCGCGTCGGTGAGTACAACTGCTACTGCTAGGCACTGACCGATAGACGATACCGTCAGCCACCCGATGTATTGGATCGCGTTTACCTTACGCAGCGGTGTTTTCCGGCTACGCCTCGGCATGAGCATCCGCAACTGCTATACAGCTAGCCACAGCGTGAGCGCTCAGATTTAGAACCGCCGGCTAGCCCATACCGATCCAATAGCTCCCAGCATCACGATGATTGTGCCTGCCCCGCGGCGTGAGCCTTCGACATCTGACGCCCCCGGACGGACTGCCTCACCGGTTTTGTCGAAGGCGAATCATTTGATGTAAGGACGGCACGATGGCTCGCCGTTCCGAGCGAGTTCCGAACGCGTAGGCAGCAGTTACAGGTCCATGGGCGGGAAAACGGTGGTGCGAGGGTTCAATCTTTTTGTCCCCCAAAAAGACAAACCCCCGATCCTCTTACGAAGATCGGGGGTTTGGTGTAGAAGCTTGACGATGACCTACTCTCACATGGGGAAACCCCACACTACCATCGGCGATGCGTCGTTTCACTACTGAGTTCGGG
>Ga0208645_1000746_pt1 | contig 32293 bp, 29 predicted proteins | sample VirMetDEL_Sep_01_FD_184519 | JGI IMG/M metagenome (GOLD analysis project Ga0208645, IMG submission 184519) | Aqueous microbial communities from the Delaware River and Bay under freshwater to marine salinity gradient to study organic matter... | ecosystem: Environmental > Aquatic > Marine >... | reverse complement strand
AGCCTGAAAAAACAGGACATTTATGTACGTATACGACCAGTATGACCAACACATCATCGAGGATCGCGTGCGTCAGTTCCGTGACCAGATTCGCCGCTATCTCGCCGGTGAACTGACTGACGCAGAATTGTTGCCTCTTCGCCTGCAGAACGGTCTGTACATCCAGCGCTATGCGCCGATGCTGCGCATTGCTGTGCCTTATGGGCTGTTGTCGTCTACTCAGATCCGCAAGCTGGCCGACATCACCCGTCGGTACGATAAGGGCTATGCCCACATCAGTACCCGTACCAACGTGCAGCTCAACTGGCCCGAGCTGGAGGATGTCCCTGACATTCTCGCCGAACTGGCAACCGTGCAGATGCACGCCATCCAGACCAGCGGCAACTGCATCCGCAATACCACCACCGACCAGTTCGCCGGCGTGGCCAAAGACGAGCTCATCGACCCCCGCCCCTGGTGCGAGATCATTCGTCAGTGGTCGACCTTCCATCCAGAGTTCGCATTCCTGCCACGCAAGTTCAAGATTGCGGTGAACGGCGCTGCGAGTGACCGTGCAGCCATCGAGGTCCATGACATCGGGCTCGAAGCGGTCTACAACGAGGCAGGCGAGCTGGGCTTCCGCGTATCGGTGGGTGGCGGTCTTGGCCGTACGCCGATCGTGGGCAGCTTTATCAATGAGTTCCTGCCATGGCAGCACCTGTTGACCTATCTCGATGCGATTCTGCGCGTGTATAACCGCTATGGTCGTCGTGATAACAAGTTCAAGGCGCGCATCAAGATTCTGGTCAAGGCCCTAACTCCGGAAGTGTTTGCCGAGCGTGTAGAGGCCGAGTGGTCGTACTTGAAAGACGGCGCGAATACTCTGACCGAAGCCGAGGTCGAGCGGGTCAGCAAATTCTTCGTCGACCCGGCGTACAAATCTCTCGAAGACCAGAGCGCTGTGCTCGCCCAGCTTGATGCCGAGCACCCAGGCTTCGCTCGCTGGCGTGAGCGCAACGTTGTCGCTCACAAGACACCCGGTTACGCAGCGGTCACGTTGTCACTGAAAAGCACCGGCGTAGCGCCAGGTGACGTGACAGACAAGCAGCTCGATACCATTGCCGATCTGGCGGATAGATACAGCTTTGGCGAAGTACGCAACTCCCACGAGCAGAACATGATCCTGGCCGATGTCGAGCAGTCACGGCTGTTCGAGCTGTGGCACGAGTTACGCGAACTAGGAGTCGCCACGCCAAATATCGGCTTGCTGACCGACATCATCTGCTGCCCGGGTGGCGATTTCTGCTCACTGGCCAATGCGAAATCAATCCCGATCGCCGAAGCCATTCAACGCCGCTTCGATGATATGGACTACCTGTTCGACATCGGTGATATCGACCTGAACATTTCGGGTTGCATGAATGCCTGCGGTCACCACCATGTGGGACACATCGGCATCCTCGGCGTAGATAAGAAAGGCGCGGAGTTCTATCAGGTTTCGCTCGGCGGCAGCTCAGGGCGAAATGCGAGCCTCGGCCAGATCCTCGGTCCATCCTTTGCCCAGGATGTCATGCCCGACGTGATCGAAAAGGTCATCGGCGTCTACGTGGAGCAGCGTACAGAAGATGAACAGTTTCTCGATACTTACCGCCGAATCGGTATCGACCCCTTCAAGGAGCGCGTCTATGCAGCGAATCATTAAGGACGGCCAGGTCATCGACGAGACCTGGCACCTGCTGCCCAAGGATGTGACCCTTGATGGCTTGTCCAATTGCGACGATCTGATCGTGCCGTTCCAGCTATGGCTCGATCACGCCCACGCCCTGAAGGTTCGTGACGGCGGTCTCGGCATCTGGCTGGACTCCGACGAGGCCGTGGAACAGATCGCTGACGACCTGGATAACTTTAAGGTGATCGCGCTGAACTTCCCCGCGTTCACCGATGGCCGCCATTATTCCAGTGCGCGCCTGCTACGTGATCGCTACGGTTATAAAGGCGAAATTCGCGCGATTGGAGATGTGCTGCGTGATCAACTCTTCTATATGCGCCGTTGTGGCTTTGACGCCTTCGCCGTACGCCCTGATCGCGATCCCTATGACGCGCTGGAAGGGTTGAATGATTTCTCAGTCACTTACCAGGCCGCCGCAGACGAACCTCTTCCGCTGTTTCGCCGCAGATAAGGCAGACCCAACGATACGCTGTAAAAAAACCCGCCTATTTGGCGGGTTTTTTCGTTACTGGTACATCCAAAAGTTCGGGTGCTCTACCCGCTCAATTGCGATCGTAGAGTTCTTACCGAAGGCTGCCTTGATTTTCTCTGCCAGTGTTTTCATGAGCGGCTCCTGCTGCGTTGAAGTAGCGTTAGCTTCTCTCAATCGATAACAGCGGAGAAATCGGTTTTTACTATGCTCAACAAGCAAAACGCTAATAGCGTCACGTCTGCCCGCTCAGTCGAGTCGAACCAACATCCTTCCGGTTTGCTGGCCAGCCAAGGTACGCTCGATCGCTTCAGGCAACTGTTCCAGCGAAATCTCCTGCACCAGGTCGTCTAGATTAGGCAGCTTCCACTGCACTGAAAGCTTGTCCCACATTGAAGCTTTGACGACCAGAGGGATCTCAACCGAATCGACGCCCAGTAGATTCACCCCACGCAAGATGAACGGCAGTACGTTAGCCTGAAAATTCGTTCCCGCGGTCAAGCCGCAACATGCCACGCTCGCACCACGCTGCAGCGACTTCACCACGTTGAACAGAATATCGCCACCGACAGTATCGACCGCCCCCGCCCATTGCTCCTTGAGCAGGGGCTTCTCGGTGCCAGCCTGTAACGCGCTACGCTCAACGACTTGGGTCGCGCCAAGCTTTCGAAGGAAGTCGCCTTGTTCGGCCTTGCCCGTCACTGCAGCCACCTTGTATCCCAGGCGGGACAACAGAGCTATCGCAATGCTGCCGACCCCTCCGGTCGCGCCCGTTACTAGGATCGGCGCGTCAGTTGGCTCGAGACCTGCTTGCTCAAGTTTGTCTATGCACAGTGCAGCGGTCAGGCCAGCCGTGCCGAGCGCCATGGCCTCACGCAGCGAAAGCCCTACCGGGCGCTTAATGACCCACGCTGCCGGAACCCGGATGAACTGGCCGAAACCACCAGCGGTATTCATTCCAAGGTCATAACCGGTGACGATCACTTCATCACCTACGGAAAAGTCGGCCACACTTGACTCGGCAACTTTCCCTGCTGCATCGATACCGGGGGTGTGTGGAAAGTTGCGAGTGACGCCGCGATTGCCACTCGCAGATAGGGCATCCTTGTAGTTGAGCGACGAGTAGCTGACTCGAATCAGTACTTCGCCTGCTGGCAACTCGTTAGTGTCCCGTTCGATCAGGCAAGTTTCGAAACGACCACCGTTTTCATTGGTTTGCAGTGCTTTGAAGCGAGCCATTAGTAAACCCCTTATTGCCAGAAACGTTGTTCATTAAGACGCGCCCAACCCCTCAGCACACCGTGCTCGAGGACCGTGCTTGCAGCCATGCCGAATCGCTCGGGCAGGCTTTTCTTCTCTGCGTAATGCAGCTGGAACAGATCAGCCTCACGGGCCCGGGAGGCCAGGTATTCATCGCTAGTCTGCAATTCATCAACCAGCTGCTTGCCGAGCGCCGCGATCCCGAGCCACACCTCGCCCGTAGCGACCTCATCAATGCTCAGCTGCTGGCGATACCGCGCGACAAAGTTCTTGAACAGTTCGTGGGTGGTTTCCAGATCGTCTTGAAATTTTTCCCGGCCCTTCTCAGTGTTTTCACCGAAGATGGTCAGGGTGCGCTTGTACTCACCGGCGGTCAGCACCTCGACATCGACGTCATGCTTTTTGAGCAGGCGATGCAGATTAGGCAGTTGCGCAACCACACCGATGGAACCGAGAATCGCAAATGGCGCGCTGAGGATCTTCTGACCGATGCAGGCCATCATGTAACCGCCACTCGCAGCAACCTTGTCGACACATACGGTTAGAGGCACGCCGGCATCGCGGATGCGCACCAGCTGTGAAGCAGCAAGCCCATAGCCGTGAACCATACCACCACCGCTTTCGAGCCGTAGAACGACTTCATCCTTAGGTGTGGCCATGGTCAACAGAGCAGTGATCTCGTGACGGAGGCTCTCGACGGCCGATGCCTTGATGTCACCGTCGAAATCGAGCACAAACACTCGGGAACGGTCTTCTGGGTTTTTCTTGGCCAGCTTGGCTGCCTTCGTTTCTTGTTTGCGCAGGAGTTTCAGCTGATCCTTTTCAATCATTGATTGCTCGAGACGCTCGCGCATCGATTTGTAGAAATCGTTGAGCTTGTGCACTTCCAGATGACCACCCGTTTGCTTGGACCGCCCACGACGTAACGAAGCAAGCGCCATCAGCACTACCAAGACAGCGGCTACCAGCGTCACCGTCTTCGCCAGAAAGCTTGCATAGTCAGCAAGAAATTCCACAGACCCTCCTCAATTAACCACGGTCGCCAGCGGGAACCCAAGTTGGCGAAAATCGCTCAAGCATACCGATTACATTACCGGCTGAGCCAGCGGAACCAGATTCAAACGAACGTATGATTTATCGTTGACACTCCACTACGATGCCCCTACGCTCGCGAAAACTGGGTGCCGGAGCAACGCATGGGCAGTATCTACCTGATCAGACATGGCCAGGCGTCGTTTGGCGCAGAAAACTATGACGTACTGTCTCCCGTCGGCTTCCAGCAATCGGCAGCCCTAGGTGATTATCTGGATCAAATGGGTATTCGCTTTGACCGCTGCGTAAGTGGGGAGTTGAATCGACAACAGGACACCGCCCGCGCAACGCTCCAGCGAATGACTCCTCCTCTCGAAAGGCCACTGCCGGATATACAGATTGACGCTGCCTTCAATGAGTTTCGCGCCGACGAAGTGATTCGCGCACATATGGACGATCTCTTGGCCGTTGAGCCAGGTGCCATTCAGGTCTTTGGCAATGCAGCCAATCATCGTGCGGAGTTTCAGCGACTGTTCAAATATGTCATTCAGCGATGGGTCTCTGGCGATCACGAAAAGCAGGGGCTTGAAAGCTGGCAGAGTTTCGTAAACCGCGTTCAGGCTGGATTGAGCCGGTTGCTCGAACATGCAAGCAAAAAAGATCACATCGCCGTGTTCACGTCTGGCGGTACGATCACAGCGTTGCTGCAATTGATCGTCGGTGTACCCCCTATCAAGGCGTTCGAACTGAACTGGCAGATCGTCAACACGTCAATTAGCCGCCTGAAGTTTCGTGATCAGGACGTCGCCTTGGCATCATTCAATAGCCACGCACACCTAGAATTGCTGAAGAATCCGGAGCTCGTCACCTATCGATAAGCTCCAGCCGACCGCGGCCCCATAGCCGCACGTTTTTCCCCACGACAATAAAGGGTCATATCCGATGAGCAATGTCGACGAAACCATCCAGGGCATGAAGGCCAAATTCAACCCCAGCGCTGCGGCCGGCTTGGATCTGGTTTTTCAGTTCAATATCACCGATGCCGAAAACTACTACCTGGTCGTAAAAGACGGTACCTGTGACTTTCATAAGGGCGAATCGGCTGATGCCAACGTTACGCTGATCATGGATAGCGAAACCATGCAGGGCGTCATCAGCGGTGAAACCGACGGCATGCAGGCCTTCATGGCAGGCAAGCTGCGCGCCGAGGGCGACATGATGCTAGCGCTGAAGTTGAGCGAGCTGTTTCCGGCCTGATCTACCTTGACGCAAAAAGCCGAAGTCCCACGACTTCGGCTTTTTTATGCGCTTTTTTTAGGATTTTCCAAGCATCAGGCGCCTTGATTACGCGGCAACACCCCGGCCAATAACGGCCGACTTCCCTTGGTGATGCTCAATGCGGGCATTAGATTAGGGTCGTCGGATGGTCAATGGCGCAGCGGCTCGAAGCCTGCCATAGCTGGCCATTAAGGCATCGATAACAGAAAAGGGACAAGCATGGCGCTTACTGATCAGACCAGCCGTATACGTGACGGCGAAGAACTGCCCACCGAGGCCATCGACCAGTACCTGAAAGCCCACATTCCGGGACTGGAAGGTATGCCGAGTATTTCGCAGTTTCCGGGGGGGGCGTCCAACCTGACCTATCTGCTGGAATACCCGAAACAGGAATTCGTGCTCCGCCGTCCTCCCTTTGGTCATAAGGCCAAGTCCGCACATGACATGGGACGGGAATACCGAATCCTCAACCAGCTCAACGCTGGCTTTCCGTACTGCCCGAAGGCCTACGCCTATTGCACCGACGAGACGCTTATCGGGGCCGAGTTTTACGTGATGGAGCGGGTCAAGGGCATCATTCTCCGTGAGGACATGCCCGCCGAACTTGGATTCACGCCGGAGCAGACCACCGCGCTGTGCAAGAGCTTCATCGACAAGTTCGTCGACTTGCACAATGTTGACTACAACGCCTGTGGCCTAGGTGATCTGGGCAAGCCCGAAGGTTACGTCCAGCGGCAAATAAATGGCTGGATCGATCGGTACGAGCGAGCGATTACGGCTGACGCGCCTGGATGGGAGCCGGTTAAGGCTTGGCTGCGGGACAAGATGCCAGCCGATCACCACAAGCCGGGCATCATCCACAATGACTACCGCTTCGATAATGTAATCCTTAATCCGGATAACCCCATGGAGATCATCGGCGTTCTGGATTGGGAGATGACTACGCTGGGTGATCCTCTAATGGATTTGGGCAATACGCTTGCCTATTGGATTGAAGCGACGGACCCGGCGCCGATGCAGCTGATTCGCAAACAGCCCAGCAACGCGCCCGGCATGCTGACTCGTCAGCAATTTGTTGACTACTACGCCGAGCGCGCGGGTATCCGCATCGACAACTTTGACTATTACTACACCTATGGCCTGTTCCGCCTGGCGGCGATTGTTCAACAAATCTACTACCGCTACTTCCACGGTCAGACCCAGGACAAGCGGTTCGCCAAGTTCGTACAAATGAACGCCCTGCTCGAGCAAGTGAGCCTGCAGGTTATTAACAACTCGAAGCTGTAACACAGCTCACCAAGAGGAACCGACTCCATGAGTAAGACCAACCTATTTGACCTGGACGGCAAGATTGCCTTCGTATCCGGCGCCAGCCGTGGCATTGGCGAAGCCATTGCCAAAATGCTGGCTCAGCAAGGCGCCCACGTTATTGTTTCAAGCCGCAAAATTGATGGCTGCCAGGCGGTTGCTGATGCGATCAACGCCGACGGTGGCAAGGCCACAGCCGTCGCGTGCCATATCGGTGAACTCGAACAGATCCAGGCCGTCTTCGCCCAAATTCGCGAACAGTTCGGTCGGCTGGACATCTTGGTCAACAACGCGGCTACCAATCCGCAGTTCTGCCATATTCTGGATACCGACGTGTCAGCCTTTCAGAAAACGGTTGATGTGAATATCCGAGGCTATTTCTTCATGTCCGTTGAGGCCGGCAAATTGATGCGTGAGCATGGGGGCGGCAGCATTATCAACGTAGCCTCGATCAATGGCGTCACGCCGGGCAACTTCCAGGGTATTTACTCGGTCACCAAAGCAGCGGTGATCAACATGACCAAGGCTTTCGCCAAGGAGTGCGCCCCCCAAGGCATTCGCTGCAATGCGCTGCTTCCAGGCCTCACGGACACCAAGTTTGCCTCAGCCCTGGTCAAGAACGACTCGATCCGCGAAGAAGCACTACGTCACATCCCACTACACCGTGTTGCGGATCCCAGCGAAATGGCGGGTGCCGTGCTCTATCTCGCCAGCGATGCGTCGAGCTACACCACCGGTCTGTCGCTCAATGTAGACGGCGGCTACCTCGCCTGATCAAGCGACTTATACAAAAAAGGGAACCATTAGGTTCCCTTTTTTTGCGGAGCTTTCTGGCTACCAGCCCTTCATCGCCTGTTCTGCTGCGACGCTTGCCGGTTTCGCCAACAGCCCAGCAGGGGTCATCTCGACTGTATAAACGGCGTTGTCAGCGATCGGTAGATAGCTAACTCGGCGCAGTTGCGCATCGAGCATTAGCGGAGTGCACTCGCACCGATGCAACCACGCCCAGAAATCCACCCCCGCCCGGCTGTTTCCCAGCTGCACATAGGGACGACGCGCCTGATCCTGTTGCTCGACGGCCAGGTAGCGACCTGAAAGGCGCTCCAGCCGATAGCCAGGCTCCAACCCAATGAGCGCCGCCAGTCCCTTCCAATGAAGTGCTCGCAAGTCGAGCTGCCAGAGATCGCCTTCAAGCGTGACAAAGCGAGTGCTCTGCCCCTCTTGCACCTGCACCCGATAACGCTGATGACCATCGACCTGAAAGGTCAGCGAAGCCAGCGGCGTGCCATCACTCAACGGCTGATAAGTCGTGACGTCCCAGGCGACTAGGCCAACTAGGCCAGCCAGCGAAAGTACCAGCATTCCGAGGGTGCCACGCAACCAGCCCAGCAACCAGTGCCCACCCACAAGTAACCGCACCGCGACCAAGCCACTGAGCAGTGCAAGTAACGCGACAACCACCGCAAGCCCTATATATTGCATTGCCCACAAATCCACCGAAATCCGACGGAGCATTATCGATACGGTCAATCAGAGCAGCCAGTACCAGAAAGGAACACTGGAGACGAGTCGACATTCTGTTGTTTGCCATTCGCTCAACCAACCCGTACCGAAGCATTAGGAGGCGCTTGTCGTTGGCTTTACAAAAACGCAACCGGCATGATGCGCCATCTCCGTTACCGATTTTGCTATGAGTGTTTCACATGCTGACCTTTGAGCTTGCGACCGACCCACTGGTATTGGCCGCCCTCATGGCCGTCGCCTTTCTTGCCGGCTTTATTGATGCCATAGCCGGCGGAGGTGGCCTATTGACGCTTCCCGCTCTGCTGACCGCCGGCTTACCGCCGCATCTGGTTCTAGGCACCAACAAACTGTGCGCAACCTTTGGCTCAGCTACGGCAAGCTTCACTTTTTATCGCAGAAAACTATTTCATCCACAGCAATGGCGATCCGCGCTCTTAGCGACTGCTATAGGGGCAGCGCTGGGCGCGGGTTTGGCACATATGATCCCGGCACGCTGGCTCAATCAGGCCCTACCTTTGGTGGTATTTGCCTGCGGGCTGTATCTGCTTTTCGGGCGGGTGCCAACCACACCTCGAACGGGCGATGAGCCAATAGCCCAACATAGACAATGGCCGCAAGGCCTGACCCTGGGCTTTTACGACGGCCTAGCGGGGCCCGGCACGGGAGCGTTCTGGACCGTCAGCAACATGTTGCTCTACCCGCTCGACTTGCTGAAAGCCAGCGGCGTGGCTCGCAGCATGAACTTCGTCAGCAACGGTGTTGCACTTGCCGTATTCATTGCTGGCGGGCAGGTCGCCTGGGGGCTAGGCATCGGCATGGGGCTTGCCTTGATGGTCGGCGCATACCTTGGCGCGCGCACGGCAATCCAGGGCGGATCGAAATTTATCCGACCGATCTTTATATCGGTGGTGCTGGTACTGAGTCTGCGGCTAGCTTGGCAGCACTGGTTCGGTGCGGCCTAAGCGCCGAGCCAGATACAGATCAATCAAGTAACGGGCGATGGATTTGTGAGCAGGCAGCGCAGGCAGATCGTGGATAGAAAACCAGCCCGCATCCTCAATCTCTTCAGGCTGCATCACGATCTCTCCCGATGCATACTCGGCGTGAAAGCCAAGCATCAAAGAGTGTGGAAACGGCCATCCCTGACTGCAGATGTACTGGGGCTCATGGATAGACACCCCAACCTCCTCGTGGACTTCCCGCCTGACGCACTGTTCGACTGACTCACCGGGCTCAACGAACCCTGCAAGCGTGCTGTATACCCCGGGGGCAAAGCGCGGTGAACGAGCCAGTAGCAGCTCGTCGCCTCGCGTTACCAAAACAATCATGCTCGGCGAGATGCGAGGGTAGTGGTGAATGCCACAACTCTCGCACTGCATCGCACGCTCCGTAGCATGCTGGCGCATCGGGTTGCCGCAGCTGCCGCAGAAGCGATGATGGCTCGCCCAGGTGCCAATCTGCGCAGCGAAGCCGAGCATACGAAACCTTTCGGTATCGTCATCATGCATCATGAATTGACGCAGCCCCTGCCAGCTAGCGCCGGGCACTTCGACCGGGTGCGCCAACTCCATTAGAAACACTTGGTCGCCATCGAAATAACCCAAGCCTTGCTCGCTGAGCAACGGTAGGTCGAGGCGTTTTAGCCAATCTCTGGGAAACAGCACGCCATTTGCATCACAAAGAAACCCCTGCTGGCAATGCACGACGGCCCATCCACCGCCCATAGCCGGATCAAGCAATGCTGGCTGCCACCGTAAACTCATCAGGCAGCCACCGGCAGACCCAGTGCCCGCACACTTTCGGTCGCGAGATCCAACACGCTGATCCGTGATTCGTCGCGCCGCAGTATCGCTCCGCCGTCGAGGTAATATTCTAGGCTGGTCAATGCGTCGGCCAGAGTCTCAAGCATTTGCTCTGGTGGCATTTGCACACCCTCGAGCATCTGCTTCTGAATAAAGTCGGCACAGGCACCGATCAACTCAGCGGCGCGATCCTGTTCTAGAAAACGCAGCCCACCACGAACAGCCATCAAACTGAAAGGGACATTGGCCAAGTGTAACTTTTCCCCGTTTGATTCCAGATAGGCTGTGATGGCGCGCTTGGCCAAGGCCAAACCTGCGGTCGCCTCGCCGATCACCACGATGCAAGCTTCAGTGAGCTGATGGTTGGCGAATGCCTCAGCCTCTTGGCCTGGCTGTGCAATCTGTGGACGCGAATCAAAGCGCTCGCCGCGCTCCAGGCTGGCCACCATGCTCTCGACATAGAGCACCGCATCGGCCAATTTCAACAGCGCCTGGGACTCGGGCAGTTGTTCGACGCTCCAGCCGGACACCACCGAGAGCTGGGCATGCAAGGTACTCGATGCCGAGGACAAGCCCACCATCCCTAACGTCTTCGCCAGCTTGCCTAGCAGACTATGCAGGTTTGGATACGACTCAGCCGGTGCGGTCTGGCGCTCGATTAGATCCAGCAAGTCTTTGAGACTCGCCAGCTCTTCACGGATCGCCGACGACAGGGAGCGCATCACAGCCTGCCCGGGGCCCGCCAACCGCTGGGATTCATCCTCAAGAAGATGGTCGGTGAAGGGTAACGAACCAAGCGAAAACGTCTCCCGCACCTGACTTGCTAACGGCCCATTGCTTTCGGCTAGTGCAACGAGATACAGCAGCTCCTTGAGCAGAACCCGCGGTGGTTCATAGGCATCATGACCGCTGAGCTGCCGAAGTTCTCGGTCAAGCCTGGAAAACAATTGCTTGCGTGATTGGCGCGGCAACAGTTGGCCATCCAGCTGGGCCTCCAAAGCTGCGCTCCCCAGCCAACACAGGCGACCGCCCGCCGAGTTTGCGAACAGCAGATCCAACCGGCCCAGCGCACGCGCCATAAGCTTAAGGCTGGCCGAGGCATTGTCTTCACGAATGAAGCCGAGCAAGCCCACCTGGTACATTTGGCGCAACCGGCGCGCCTCGGCCGCACGCGCAGCGGGCTCGCGCACCGCAGCCTCGATTGGCGGACGCGCATGATCGAGGCGGACGCTGAAGAAGAAACTTTCGGGTAACGGCGACTGGCCACTAACCAACCGCAAAGCATTGATCGGCGGCAGCAGCAGTTCGGGCATTTCCTGCCGGCTGGCGTCGACGCTTTCGAGATAACGTCCAAGCACATACAGCGCGTTACTCAGCGCTGCCAACTGACTGTCTCGATCTTCCCCCGCCCCTACGGGGATGTCTGTCGCCAGCTGGAGTATTTCCTGCGCGAGCAGTTCGGCGCCGGTCAACTCGATGAGCCGCAGCGTGCCGCGAACCTGCTTGAGATTCTCGACAGCCTGCTGCAACAGACCGCTATTGTTTCTGTCGATGATGAAATGCTCGAGGCTCTGCTCGGCTTCTTCCATGGTAGCGAACAACTCATCGCGAACCAGGCTGAGTGAAGTAGCTCCGGTAACCATGCCTAGCGCGCCTCCCGCGCAACGTTTGAATGATGCATCAGTCAGCGAAATCCGGTTTCTGCTTGCTCATATGGGCAGCCATGGCCACCTTCAGGTCAGCCGACTGAAGCATCGCTGCGTTCCAGGTGGCGATGTACTCGAGGCCATCATCGACACGGTGGTCGCGCATATAGCGAATCATCTCCTTGGTCCCGCGAATGGCGACTGGTGACTTCGCGGCGATATCGGCCGCCAGAGCGAAAACCCCAGCCATAAGGGATGGTTGGTCGGTGTAAGTTTGATTGACTAGGCCAATGGCCTTCGCTTCCTGCCCGTCAACGTTACGCCCGGTGTATGCGAGCTCGCGCATCATGCCGTCGCCGATGATTCGCGGTAGTCGCTGCAGCGTACCGACATCCGCCGCCATCCCCATATCGATTTCCTTGATCGAAAACTGCGCATCGAGCGTGCAGTAACGCATATCGCAGGCAGCGATGAGATCGATCGCACCGCCGATGCAGTACCCTTGGATCGCCGCTATGACCGGCTTGCGGCAATTATCCACCGCGTTGAACGAGCGCTGAAGCTTGAGAATCTGGCGACGCAGGCGTTCGGCGTTGCGGCCCACATCGCTGCCCATCTGGGTCGCGGCTTGCGCCAATAGTTGAAGATCAATACCCGCTGAAAAATGCTTTCCCTCGCCCGAGAGCACCACGACCCGAATGTCGTCCGTATCATCGATCCATTGGAAGATATCGACAATTTCGCTCCAGAATGCAGCATTCATGGCGTTGACTTTGTCAGGTCGGTTAATCGCTACATGGGCGATCTTGTTCTTCAACTCCACACGGAAGGCTTGGTAGTCGGTCACGCTATCATCCTCGACAGCCGAGGCACTCAGTGCCTGAACGGGTTCGACAGCCCCACACAGGGAGGACTGCTCTCAGCCGAGCAACTATAACAACAGCCGAGTGAAAGTCGATGCGGGACGATGTGAAGCAGCCCACGCCCTCGCACATGATCTTCTTTGACAAGCTGCGATACCGGCTGGATGGGCCGAGTCATACGCTCTACCCCTCGAGGATGCAATCGACTGTATAACCTACCCCGTCCGGATGCTCCTCGTGCTGCAGCCCATGTACATCAGCATCAAATCCAGGAAATTGCGCGGCGAACCTCTGAGCGAAGGCTAGATAGTCGAGAATCGAGCGCGTTTCGGAGGTGAAGCGCTCACCCGGCATGATCAGCGGAATTCCTGGCGGGTACGGCACCAGCATGACCGCGGCGATGCGACCTTCCAACGCCTCGATGGAGACTGCCTCAACCTCGCCGCGTACCAGCTTGTCGTAAGCCTCGGCCGGCTTCATTGCCAACGCAGGCAGGGCGGTATACATCCGCCTCATCGCTCTTGCGGTGGCGTTCTTGCGGTAACAATCATGGAGCGAGTCGCATAGATCCCTCAGCCCCATCCCCAAGTATTGGCTGCCGCCTGCCTGCACCACAGTCGGCAACGCATCGCATAACGGTACGTTGTCGTCGTAGTGTCGTTTGAATTCCAGTAACTCGGTCAGCAACGTGCTCCATTTACCCTTGGTGATACCCATGGAAAACAGCACCAGGATCGAATAGAGACCGGTTTTCTCGACGACCAGCCCCCGTTCCCAGAGAAACTTGCTGACCACTGCCGCTGGAATGCCCCGCTCGCTCAACTTGCCACCGGCGGTCAGACCGGGCGTTACCAGCGTGACCTTGATCGGATCGAGCAGCACGTAATCATGGGCGACGTCCCCGAAACCGTGCCAATCCGCTTCCGGCTGCAGCAGCCAGTCGCTGGTGACCAGTTCGTCCGCCCCATCTGCCGAAGCAGGCTGCCAGATGCTGAACCACCAGTCATCTGGCGCCAGATGCTGCCGGAGGTTAGCCAATGCGCGGCGAAAGCTCAGCGCCTCATCGAAGGTCTCCTGAATCAGTGAGCGACCGGCGGGACCCTCCATCATCGCCGAGGCGACATCGAGCGAGGCAAGGATGCCGTACTGCGGGGACGTGGAGATATGCATCATGAAGGCTTCGTTGAAGCGATCACGATCTAGCTGTCGCTGCTCACTGTCGAGGACATGAATCATGGATGCCTGACTGAAAGCCGCGAGCACCTTGTGCGTCGAATGGGTGGTGAATACCAGCGGCCCCTGCTCGCGAGTGTCCATCCCGTAGCGCCCGTCGTAGAACTCGTGAAACGCGGCGTAGGCGTACCAGGCCTCGTCAAAATGCAAGACATCTACGCTATTGCCGAGGGTCCGCTTGATCAGGTTAGCGTTGTAGCAAAGGCCGTCGTAGGTGGAGTTGGTTACGACCGCCAACTTCACTCTTGGCGAGCGCCCACGGGTGAGTGGGTTGGCATCGATTTTGGCCTGAATCGATTCCGGCGAAAACTCGTCGAGCGGAATCGGACCAATGATTCCGAGTTCGTTGCGTGAGGGCGTTAGATAAAGAGGAATTGCGCCGGTCATGATGATCGAATGCAGTATCGACTTGTGGCAGTTACGATCCACCAGCACCAGGTCGTCCCGGGCCACCATCGAGTGCCAAACGATCTTGTTTGCTGTAGAGGTTCCGTTGATTACAAAAAACGTGTGGTCTGCACCGAAGTTTCGGGCCGCTCGGGCCTCGGCCGCTGCCAACGGACCAGTGTGATCGAGCAGCGAGCCAAGCTCAGGCACCGACACCGACAGGTCGGAGCGCAGCGTGTTCTCGCCAAAGAATTGATGGAATGCCTGCCCGACCGGGCTCTTGCGAAAAGCGACACCACCGCCATGGCCAGGCGTGTGCCACGAGTAGTTCGAGTCCCCCGTATGCTGCACCAGCGCGCGGAAAAACGGCGGCAACAACCCATCCAAGTAGCTCCGCGCGGCGCGAGCGACTTGCCGGGCGAGGAACGGGACGGTGTCCTCGAATAGATAGAGCAACCCGCGCAGCTCGTTCAAGTCTGCCATCGCCTCAGCTGGCGCATTCTCGATGGTAATCTGCTCACCAAGCGCAAAGATTGGCAGCTGGGGCGCACGCCGGCGTGCGACTCGTATCAGCCCCACGACATCCTGTAATAACCGTTGGTTTTCGCCAGCGCCTTCTGCAGCAACCAGGATGCAGGCTAGCCCGTGATGGGTTGACGCGACAATTCGTCCCTCTGCAGCACTTCCCGTCGGGAGAATATGAAAGCCGTCCCGCTCAAGCTCGGCTGCTATTTCTCGTACTCGCTCGCCGGCGACCGTATCGGCCTTGATGTCACGGTGAACAATGAGGATGGGGAATTTGAGGTCTTTGTACATGAGGGCGTCCTGGAGGGAGTCCTCTCCAGCGTAGAGGCTCTACCCGCAAGCACCAAGCTAGAATTTATTGCGTGGCGCGCCGAAGCGTCTGTGAGCGCGTCGACGCCAACGCCTCAGACCGGCAATGCTTCCGCCTCGTTGTGGACGGGTTGCTCCAACTGAACCCAGAGGGGCACGGCACCCGCTGCCTTCTCGATCGCCTGCATGCGTGCCGCATGCGCAGCGACCTCTTCGGCATTGGCGCGGATTACCAAGGTACCGGGGCGGTCAGCTGGCAACCGGCGGATAGGCGTAGGCTGCTGACGGCCGCCACTCTCGGAACCGGCACCGTCACCTGCCAGGGACAGGTTGGTTTGTCCACCCGTCATTGTCAGGTAGACGTCGGCGAGGATCTCCGCATCGAGCAGCGCGCCGTGAAGATCGCGACCCGAGTTGTCGACCCCATAGCGTTTACACAACGCATCAAGGCTGTTGCGCTGGCCAGGATGCCGTTCACGGGCCATCAGCAGGGTATCGAGGATGCTGCAGTGATCGCTTAGCTCGGTACGATCCTGCTGACCAAGCAGGGCAAATTCGTTATTGATGAATCCAACGTCGAACGCTGCGTTATGGATGATTAGTTGGGCGCCCTTTATGAATTCGAAGAACTCATCGGCAACCTCCCTGAACCGAGGCTTATCGGTCAGAAACTCATTAGTTATCCCGTGAACAGCGATGGCGCCCTCGTCCACCTCACGATCCGGCTGCAGATAGACGTGATAATGCCGGCCGGTAAGGCGCCGGCCGATGACCTCAACACAGCCTATCTCGATGATCCGGTGACCATCGGTTACTGGCATACCAGTGGTTTCGGTATCGAGTACTACGCTACGCATATTTCACATTACTCAGGCAGGTTGTCGTTTGGCTTGTACTACGCCGCGATTGGCCAGGAGATCGGCGTGCTCGTTCCCCGGGTGCCCCGTATGTCCTCGGACCCACTGCCAACTCACCTGATGGCGATTGACCTGCTCATCCAACAGCCGCCAAAGATCAGCATTTTTGACAGGTTGTTTGGCGGCGGTCTTCCAGCCGCGCTTCTTCCAGTTGGGCATCCAGTCATTGATGCCCTGCATAACGTATTGGGAGTCGGTTACCAACTTTACCTGGCAAGGCCGCTTCAGCTCTTCCAGTGCACGGATGGCAGCCATCAACTCCATGCGGTTGTTGGTGGTTTCCGCCTCGCCACCCCAGAGTTCTCGCTCCACGCCCTTGTAGAGCAGCAGCGCACCCCAGCCGCCCGGGCCAGGATTGCCCTTGCAGGCGCCGTCCGTATAGATCTCGACCGTTTCGTCACTCATGAGAATTCTTTGCCTTTTACTGTTCGGCATCCCGGCGACTGACTTTCGCTACGGGCATCGGTAGCAGCTGCCCCATGCGCTCACGACGGCTTTGCCGCACTGGTCGCAGGCCTACCATAAGCTTTCGTGCCACTAGCAGGTAGAAACCGCCCGTAGGCAATTGCGACCTTTGTGCCGCGGTCTCCAGGCCGGATAACCGCGCCCGCCATTGGCTCGACGAAAGCGGCGGACAATAGCATCCGAACTGCCGTTTCTCCAGCGAGAATCCAAGCAGGTTCAACCAGTCACCTACTCGCGTCGGACGGATGCAACGAGCGTGGCGAAACGCCTTGCGTGATAGCAAGCGTGTCGCACCCCAGGCACTCCAAGGATTGATCCCAACGATCAGCAAATGCCCTCCCGGCCGGACGCTTCGGGCGGCTTCACGCAGCAGGGCATGCGGCGACAAGCTGAAATCCAGACCATGCTGAAGCACAACAACGTCAGCAGCATGTTCGCCGATCGGCCAGGATTGCTCCTCGCAGATGATTTCAACACCTGCAAGTGGCGGCCCTAGGCGAACGCTGCGTTTGATCTTCTGCGGCTCGATCGCCGTATTGGCAAATGGCCCGTAATGCACCAGGTAGCTGCCAAAACACCGCGACAGCTGCTGATTGATCACCAACTGCTCGTGTTCAAGCAGTTGTCGCCCTGACGGACCAGCGAACCAAGCACTGGCATTGTCCATCAGCGACAGCCAGCGTTCGTCCGACTTTGCACAAGACTCACTCATGGCTAGCCTCCATTCGTCGGTTTGGCGGACCCGATCAATACGCCCTATCGGTTCAACTCTCCAGTTCGGCTGTTAGGATGCGCTTTTGCTAATGACTTGGCGACCCGTGCATATGTTGAAGATAGACGCTCTGCCCGCCTTCACCGACAACTACATCTGGTTGCTGCAGGATCCTCAAAGGCGTCTCTGCGCAGCGGTAGACCCGGGCGAGGCTAGCCCTGTTCAGCAATGGCTGGACGCTCGCCCCGGCTGGCAATTGACTGACATTCTGATCACTCATCACCACCACGACCATGTAGGCGGCGTCGAGCAGCTCAAGGCCCAATATGGCGCGACGGTCTATGGCCCAGCGAACGAAAATATACCGGCCAGAGATGATGCGCTGGTCGACGGGCAGCGCATCCGCATTCTCGGCCAGGAATTAGAAGTTTTTGAGGTTCCGGGGCATACCAGCGGTCACATTGCCTATTTTCATGATGACGCCCAAGCGCCCTGGTTATTGAGCGGCGATACGCTGTTTGCCGCAGGTTGTGGCCGCCTTTTCGAGGGCACCGCCACCCAAATGTTCACATCACTGCAACGGCTTGCCGCACTGCCTGCAGCCACCAAGATCTATTGCACGCATGAATACACGCTGAGCAATCTGCGGTTCGCTCAGGCAGTCGAACCTGAAAACCTTGATATCGCTGAACGCCTCGAACAGGTCGTCCGCCTGCGTGAGGCAAAGCGCATCACGCTGCCCTCCGACTTGGGTACCGAACAAACCACCAACCCCTTCCTGCGCTGCAGGGAGCCCGGAGTGGTAGCCGCAGCAAGTCGGCATGCCGATCGGCCACTGGAGACAGCGGAAGCCGTGTTCGCAGTACTTCGAGGGTGGAAAGACAGCTTTTAATGAAGATCGACCAGTCGCCAAAAACCGAGGCGTCGGGTTGACCCACCGGAGCGGCATTCCTACACTCCCTCGAATTTGCGCCTAGGGAGCCCATCAGCCAATGCCGTCTGACTCTACGAACAGCCCACAGCCGGACGCCTTGGCAGCCTCCGGCCGGGCCCTGGCGCTAGCAATCTGTCTCGCTCTAACCGGCTGCCAGAGCACCTCCCCCCGAGCCCCGACGGACAGCGATGCCCGTACCAGGGCAGTGCCGATGGTGCAGGACACCCTGTGGCTCACGGAAAAAGCGCCGGCAGAGCCGACCCATGCGGACATATGGGATCGCATCAGGCATGGATTCAAGCTACAGGACCATCTGGAAAGCAATCCGCGCATCGAGCAACAGCGCCTCCTTTTTTCCAGCCGACCGAATTCCATCGAGATGGCAAGCGAGCGAGGCAGCCCTTACATCCATTACATCGTGGAACAGCTTGAAGAACGCGACATGCCCCTCGAGCTGGCACTGCTGCCCATTATCGAGAGCGCGTACAACCCGTTTGCTTATTCTCCAGCTCAGGCAGTCGGCCTTTGGCAGTTCATTCCTTCGACAGGCCGCCACTTTAATCTGCAACAGACCAGCTGGTATGACGGCAGACGCGACATCACCGCGTCCACCACCGCAGCGCTGCGCTATCTGACCTATCTACATGGCCTGTTCAGCGACGACTGGTTGCTTGCGCTGGCTGCCTATAATGCCGGCGAGGGAACCGTCAGCCGCGCCATCGAGCGAAACCAGAAACTCGGCCTGCCGACGGACTACTGGAATCTGCCCCTTCCTCGAGAAACGCGCGATTACGTACCAAAACTGCTGGCGCTTTCGCAGATGGTGCAAAGCCCTGATGCATATGGACTGAATCTGAACCCCATCGCTAACGAGCCTTATTTTGAAGTAGTCGCGTTGAAACAGCGCATGGAGCTCGCCAGGGTCGCCGACATGGTGGATCTGGACGAAGACGAGATCTACCAGCTGAACCCTGCGTTTACCCGGCGTATTACGCTGGACGGCCCGCAGCACCTGCTGGTCCCAAGCGACAAGGCCGAGATGTTTGCGGCCAACCTTGCGCTGATGAAACCGCAGGATATGGTTGACTGGCAGCAATACAAGGTACGTCCTGGTGACACGCTGGGCGCAATCGCCAACCGGCATCGCCTATCAGTCAATATCATTCGTGATATCAATCGCCTGCGCAGCGATCACCTGCAGATCGGGCAAGTGCTGAGCATACCGCAATCAGCCGGCGCGGCACAGTCTCAGGAGTTGCTCCACGCGGTTGCGAGAAGCCAGCCGGCACCGCGTAGCTACCGCGTGCGCCAAGGTGACAACCTCTGGGATATCGCCAAAGCACAGAAGGTTTCGGTCCGTGATCTGCAGCGCTGGAACAGCCTGTCAGGCAGCAATATCAAAGTTGGACAGGCACTCTTTCTCCAGGCTGCCGGCAATAACCAGCAGACCAAACCCGCGCCGACCTACTACAAGGTCAAGAAAGGTGATTCGCTTTATGTGATCGCCAAACGCTTCAATGTTCAAATCAACAACTTGAAGACCTGGAACCCCAGAGACAGCGCGATGCTCAAACCGGGCCAGACCCTTACGCTGTACATTCCTCGCTGAGCTGCGGCGCGCAAAGGTTTAGGCGGCCCAGCTCAATTGCGCTTGCTAAGTGCATCGAGACAGCGCCCGGCCAGCTGGGTAAATCGCTGAAAGGCGACAAACTGCTCGTGTTTCAGCGCTCTACCGGATACGCGATTGTCGGCATAGAGCACGCCGATCTCACGCGTGCCCGCCATTAATGGCGCAATGAAAAACATGCCTTTTCCCAACTGTTGGCGAAGCGGCAAGCTCACCAGCTCGTCGAGGTTATAGCTTGCCGGAATGCCCATCCACAGTGGCTGACGCTGGCGCAGTACATAACTGAAGATGTGCGACTGGCCTGACGGATCAACGGGCAACACGAATTGCTCAAGCCAGGACTGAGTTTGATCACCCACTGCACACTTAGCACGGAACGACCGCTGCTGATCGGCAAGAACGGTGAGCATAACGCGCTCCAGACCTGCGCCTTGGTGCAGCCCCTTGAGCAGCGTATCGAGTATCAAACCGACATCACCCCGATTGGTGGCCATCATGCCGAGGTCCTGCATGGCCTGCTGCATCAGTAGCAGGTCAGGCTGCAAGAGGCTCGCGGCGCGCTGTGCCTGCTGCAATTGAACCTGTTCCGGGTCAGTGGACGGTATCAGCTTGCCCAGTCGACTGGCACCAAAAGTAGTCGCTACGTTCACCGCCTCATCCGCGCTAGCAAGGACTTGCTGCATCGCATCCGCTTCAGAGATGCCGCTGAAATCGGCCAACTCCTTGACCAGCCCTTCCATTTCCGGGCAGCCCCACCCATTCAAGGCCGCTGCGCCAATGCGAACCCCCAGGCTTACGGAGTGCACTGCTGGATCCCTAAGATTGCCCGCCCCATGAGCGAAGCTGGCCAACTCACCGATATTCCAGCTCTTGATCAGACCCAGGTTAAGCTGGCGAAAACTCGTACCAAGCACCTGCTCGACAGCTTGATCGTGATCCGTGCCGGCCGCCAAGGCATCACCCAGCTCATCGGCCTGCTGGCCACCGCAGCCCCAGAACGCGAGCTCGCCCACCTCGTGCAGCAACGCGGCGATGAAAACCTCTTCCTCATGCTTGGTCAGAACGTAGCCGGCAATGTTGCGTGCCTGCACCGCCGCATGAAAGGACCGGGCGAGCAATTCCTGCAGCTGTTGTCTCGGCGTACGATCCAGTAAACCGTCGATCAGGCTGACCGAAAGACTGATCAGCCGAACGTTATCGAAGCCGATCATGACGATGGCTCGAGAGATGGTCTTGATGGTTTCCTGGGACGGGTTGTAGTAACTGCTATTGCCGACCCGAAGCACCTTCGACGTCAGGGCTGCATCGCGCAGGAGCACGTCCGCCAGCTGCTGAACAGACGCATGCTCTTGCTCGGTAATCCGCTGAAGATCCTGCACGACCGCCGCCAACGCCGGCAGTTCGGATTGGTTCAGGCGGTCTATCCACGCCTGCAGACCGTAACTGGTTTCACTCAAAATTTGAGACCTCACCCAAGGACCGGGCGGCTGAAGGGAAAGGCAGTTTGCCCAGATGGCCGGCCTTTTTCCAGCGGATACAAGCTGTTACTGTAGCCGGCCGAAAAGACCGAAAGCGCCATGGATCGGATTCACCGTTTGATGCGACCCATCCTATTACTGTTGAGCTGTCTGGGACTGAGCTTTCCGTCGTTCGCCACCATCAGCGAAAGCCACGGTTATGCGCAGTTCGGCGCCCTTAAATATGCGGAAGACTTTACTCACTTCGATTGGGTGAACCCCGATGCGCCTAAGGGTGGCAACGTGCGGCTGATGGCTTCCGGCACATTTGACACGCTGAATCCTTACACATTCAAGGGAACCAGCCCAACCGCAACACCTGGCTTCTTCCAGTATGGCGTCTCTGAACTGAACGAGCCGCTGATGGTTGGGACAGGTGTCTATGATCCATCAGGCGACGAACCCGCTTCAGCGTACGGCCTGATCGCCGAGACCATCGAGTACAGCGACAACCATAGTTGGGTGGTTTTCAACCTGCGTGACTCGGCGCGCTTTCACGACGGTCGCCCGATCACGGCTTACGACGTTGCATTTTCTTATCGGCTGTTGATCAAAGATGGTCACCCGCGCTACCGCACCGATCTGCAGGGCGTTGATCGCGTCGACATACTCAATCGCCATCGCATTCGTTTCGTGTTCGACAAACCGGGCCAGCCGTTGCTGATTATGCGCCTGGGTGAATTGCCGGTGCTGCCGCAACACTATTGGAAGGACCGGGATTTCCGCGCAACCACATTCGAGCCACCATTGGGCAGTGGCCCTTACAGAATCAGCGATGTTCAGCCAGGACGACGCGTCACCTTCGAGAAAGTGAAGAGCTGGTGGGGTAGCGATCTCCCCGCCAATCGCGGTAAGTACAACTTCAATCGGGTCGACGTGGAGTTCTATCGCGACACGACTGTCGCCTTCGAAGCCTTCAAGGTCGGCGAGTTCGACTACTACATCGAGCACCAAGCAAAAAACTGGGCCAATGGCTATCAATTCCCGGCGGTTTTGCGCGGTGACGTGATTCGTGCAGAGATTCCGCACGAAATCCCTACCCAGACCCAGGCAATGTTCATGAACGCGCGTCGTTCGACCTTTGCCGACATCAGGGTGCGGCAGGCTTTGGGCATGATGTTCGACTTCGAGTGGACTAACCGCGCCCTGTTCTATGGGGCCTACCAGCGCAGCGAAAGCTACTATCCGAACAGCGTGTTCTCCGCGACCGGGACGCCAGAAGGTGGGGAATGGCTCCTGCTCTCGCCATTCAGGGAGCAACTCCCGGCGCAGCTCTTCACCGAGCCGTTCAAATTACCGAAAACGGACGGGCGCGGAATTCCACGCGACACTTTGCGCAAGGCGCTGGCTTTGCTCGGGGATGCCGGCTGGAAGCTGACCCCCGACGGCCTTCGCGACAAGGCGGGGCGTCCATTCAGGTTCGAGATTCTGCTGGTCAATCCGGGGCTCGAGCGGATACTCCAGCCCTATGTGGAAAACCTGTCGCGGATCGGCATATCAGCCCGCCTGCGAACTGTTGATGGCGCGCAGTACAAGCAGCGGCTTGATCAGTACGACTACGACATGATCTTGACCACGCTGGCGCAGAGTCTAAGCCCTGGCCTGGAACAGTGGCTGTATTTCCATTCTAGCCAGGTGAACGTAAAGGGCGGTCGCAACTACGCCGGCGTCGCCAACCCCATCGTCGACACAATGATCGAGAAACTGCTTGCGGCGAAGACCCGGGACGAGCAGATAGCCGCCACACGCGCTATCGACCGCGTTCTGCTCTGGAATCACTACACCATCCCCAATTGGTACATCAGTTACCACCGTCTGGCATACCGTAATCGGTTTGCCCACGTCACCACACCGCCCTACACGCTGGGATTGCGCGCGTGGTGGTTGAAGGACCTGGAGGAGAAGGCTCAATGACAAGCAAGATACGTCGGGTGTTTCTACAAGCGGGCACCTTCGCCCTACTCTCGCTCACGGGCCTGGCCGAAGCGGCACCGCAGCATGCGCTGACCTTGTATGGTGAGCAGCCCAAATATCCGTCTGACTTTTCTCATTTCGAGTATGTCAATCCGGACGCCCCCAAAGGCGGAACGCTGCGCCAGGCAGGTTTCGGCAGTTTTGATTCGCTCAACCCGTTCATCAACAAAGGCGTAGCTGCGGATGACATAGGCCTTGTCTATGACACGCTGACGACTAACAGCCTTGACGAGCCCTTCACGGTTTATGGCCTGCTCGCAGAAAAGATCGAGAAAGGGCCAAACAATGAGTGGGTGCGTTTCTACCTGCGGCCCGAGGCGAAGTTTCATGACGGCGAGCCGGTTGAAGCTGAGGACGTTGTGTTCACTTTCGAAACGCTGATCAGCAATGGCGCGCCGCATTACCGTGGCTACTATGCTGACGTCGAAAAAGTCGTGATAGAAGGCCCGCGTCGCGTCCGGTTCGATTTCAAGCACGCTGGGAATCGAGAGCTACCGCTGATCCTCGGCCAGCTGCCCGTCCTGCCGAAGCATTGGTGGACAGACAAAGATTTCGCCACTGGCAGCATGGAAGCCCCGTTGGGCAGCGGGCCCTATCGCATCGAGCGAGCAGAAGCGGGTCGCTCAGTCCGTTATGCCCGCGTCGAAGATTACTGGGGCAAAAACCTCGCGGTGAACCGAGGTTTCTATAACTTTGATCACGTCAACATCGATTACTACCGCGATAACACCGTAGCGCTCCAGGCTTTCAAGGCTGGTCACTTCGATTACTGGCTGGAGACGAGCGCAAAGAACTGGGCCACTGCCTATGATATCGAGGCCGTCAAAGACGGGCGGATCCTCAAAGAGGAGATCGCCAATCACAATCCCCAAGGCATGCAGGGATTCATATTCAACACCCGCAGGGACCGATTGCAGGATCCGAGGGTTCGAGAAGCCCTGGCGCTGCTCTTCGATTTCGAATGGACAAATCGCCAATTATTCAATGGTGCCTACACACGCACCACCAGCTATTTCGATAACTCCGAGCTGGCGTCCTCGGGCCTGCCCAGTGAGCAGGAGTTGAGCATCCTCGAACCACTACGCGGCAAAATTCCGGATCAGGTATTCGAAAAACCTTTCGAACTGCCACAAACCAACGCCGATGGCATCATCCGAGCACAGCAGCGCCGGGCCTACGAGCTGCTTACGGCAGCCGGCTGGAAGATTGAAAACGACCAGATGGTGGACGCCAAGGGCGAGCCGGTCAAACTCGAGTTTCTGTTAGTGCAAGCAGACTTCGAGCGCGTGCTGCTGCCCTACAAGCGTAACCTCGCCAGTCTGGGCATCGACCTTGAGCTCCGCCGCGTCGACGTATCGCAATACATCAACCGGCTGCGTTCACGTGACTACGACATGATTGTCAGCGGGTTCGGCCAGTCGAGCTCGCCAGGCAATGAGCAACGTGAATACTGGCATTCGGCGAGTGCCGATAATCCAGGAAGCCGCAATTACATCGGGCTGAAAGACCCCGCCATCGATGTGCTAGTCGAAAAGCTGATTGCGGCTGACTCGCGGGACGAGTTGATTACACGTACTCGTGCGCTGGACCGTGTATTGCTCGCAGGTCACTACGTAATTCCGAACTGGCACATCAAAACCTGGCGTGTCGCGTACTGGAACCATCTCGCACACCCAGAAATAACGCCACGTTACGATGTCGCCCTGATGACCTGGTGGAACAAGCCAGACGTAGACAAGCCCGAGCCGGAACCGCTTGAAGACAAGCCAGCGACCGAAACGGATACCAGCGTCACCCGTGCGACGGAACAATAGGCATGCTCGCGTACATTTTCCGGCGCCTACTGCTGATCATCCCAACTCTGTTCGGCATCTTGCTGATCAATTTCATTATCATTCAGGCCGCACCTGGCGGCCCCGTCGAACAGGCGATTGCCAAGCTGGAGGGCTTCGAAGGCGCAACCAGCCGGATCGCCGGCGGAGGATCGGAAGTCGCGACTGGGAGCAACAGCTATCGAGGCGGGCAAGGCCTGGACCCTGACCTGATAGCCGAAATCGAACGCCTGTACGGCTTCGACAAGCCGGCACCAGAACGTTTCTGGATCATGCTCAGCAACTACCTGCGGCTGGATTTCGGTGAAAGTTTTTTCCGCGATGCCAGCGTGACCGATCTGATTATCGAAAAAATGCCGGTGTCGATCTCGCTGGGGCTATGGAGCACGCTCATCATGTACTTGGCATCGATCCCACTGGGGATCGCCAAGGCAACTCGACATGGCAGTGCATTCGACGTCTGGACCAGTTCGGCCATCATCGTTGGCTACGCAATACCTGCGTTCCTGTTCGCCATCCTGCTGATCGTGCTGTTCGCCGGAGGCAGTTATTGGAACTGGTTCCCACTGAGGGGGCTGACCTCCGGAAACTTCGAAGAGCTTTCGCTCACCGGCAAGATCATCGACTACTTCTGGCATCTTGCGCTTCCCGTTACGGCGTTGGTGATCGGAAATTTCGCGACGCTCACCTTGCTGACCAAAAACAGCTTCCTCGATGAAATAAACAAGCAGTACGTCATCACAGCACGCGCCAAAGGCTTGAGCAAAAATCGCGTGCTGTATGGCCACGTGTTCCGTAACGCAATGCTGATCATTATTGCTGGCTTCCCCTCAGCATTTATCGGCATGTTTTTCACCGGCTCACTGCTGATCGAGGTCATTTTCTCGCTAGACGGCCTTGGCCTGCTTAGTTTCGAGGCAGCCATCAATCGTGATTATCCCGTCGTGTTCGGCACGCTTTTCCTCTTCACCTTGCTCGGCCTAGTAGTCAAGCTCATCGGCGACCTGACCTACACGCTCGTCGATCCCCGAATCGACTTCGAAAGCAGGGAGGCTTGAGATGAAGCTGTCGCCGCTGAACCAGCGCCGGTTCGCCCTGTTCAAGGCCCACAAGCGCGGCTGGTGGTCACTGTGGATCTTTCTGACCCTGTTCGTACTCAGCCTAGGCGCCGAGCTGATTGCCAACGACAAGCCGATCGTGGTTCGTTTCGATGGCGACTGGTATGTGCCCGTGTTCAAGCGCTATCCAGAGACCGTCTTCGGGGGCGAGTTTCCACTGCAGGCCAACTACAAAGGACCTTACATTCAGGAACTGATCGAGAAGAAAGGTGGCTGGATGGTCTGGCCGCCGATTCCCTTTCATCATTCCAGTATCAACTACGATCTGCAGGTACCCGCTCCCGCCGCGCCATCCTGGGAGAACTGGCTAGGCACCGATGACCAGGGGCGCGATGTGCTCGCAAGAGTCATCTACGGCTTTCGGATCTCGGTTTTGTTTGCGCTGACCCTGACGCTTATCAGCTCGGTGATCGGCGTAATTGCCGGCGCGCTGCAGGGTTTCTACGGCGGCTGGGTCGACCTCGTTGGTCAGCGAGTCCTGGAAATATGGTCCGGCCTGCCGGTGCTCTATCTGTTGATCATCCTTGCAAGCTTTGTGCAGCCGAACTTCTGGTGGCTGCTCGGCATCATGCTGTTGTTCTCCTGGATGAGCTTGGTCGATGTGGTTCGGGCTGAGTTCCTACGCGGCCGTAATCTCGAATACGTAAGGGCTGCACGCGCGCTGGGCATGCGCAACGGCGCAATCATGTTCCGCCACATTCTGCCCAACGCAATGGTGTCGACCATGACCTTCATGCCATTCATCCTTACAGGAGCGATCGGCACCCTGACCGCCTTGGATTTCCTCGGCTTCGGCTTGCCGCCTGGCGCCCCTTCGCTGGGTGAGCTGGTCGCACAAGGCAAGGCGAATCTGCAGGCGCCGTGGCTGGGCATCAGCGCATTCATGGTGCTAGCCGTCATGCTGACCCTCCTGGTGTTTATCGGAGAGGCTGCTCGCGATGCTTTCGACCCAAGGAAATAGCATGACCGAGAACCTTATCGAGGTCCGCGATCTGGCCGTCGAGTTCGTCACGAATGGTCAGGCCCAGCGCGTGGTGACGGGTGTGAGCTTCGATATCCGCAAAGGCGAGACGCTGGCGCTGGTTGGCGAAAGCGGATCCGGCAAATCCGTCACGGCGCACTCGATCCTGCGGCTGCTGCCATACCCACTCGCACAGCATCCGGTAGGTGAAATTCGCTATGGTGGTGAGGACTTGCTCAAAGCGAGCGAAAAACGCATGCGCGGTATACGCGGCGACCGCATCGCGATGGTGTTCCAGGAGCCGATGACCTCGCTGAACCCGCTGCACACCATTGGCAAGCAGATCAATGAGGTGCTGCAGATTCACAAGGGGCTCAACGGCAAGGCAGCTACAGCCCGTACCCTTGAGCTGCTTGAGCTGGTTGGAATACCCGAGCCTACCAAGCGAATCCGAGCCTACCCTCACGAACTTTCGGGCGGCCAGCGCCAGCGCGTCGTAATCGCCATGGCTCTGGCAAACGAACCCGAGTTACTGATCGCCGACGAACCCACCACTGCACTGGACGTCACAGTGCAACTGAAAATACTCGAGCTGCTCAAGGAGCTGCAGGCCCGACTAGGCATGGCTCTGCTGCTGATCAGTCACGACCTGAACCTGGTTCGCCGAATCGCTCACCATGTATGTGTCATGAAGAGCGGTTGTGTCGTCGAACAGGCACCTTGCGAGGAATTGTTCCGATCACCGCAGCATCCCTATACACGGGAACTGCTCGGGGCAGAACCTAGCGGCGGACCGGTGCCGGTTGAGCCCTCGTCGCCAACACTGCTGGAAGTGAATGATCTGCGTGTCTGGTTCCCAATCAAAAAGGGGCTTTTCAGGCACACCGTCGACCATATCAAGGCAGTAGATGGCGTCACGTTCAACCTGCCGAAAGGTCAGACGCTGGGCATTGTCGGCGAAAGCGGCTCGGGGAAATCCACGCTGGGTTTGGCTATTCTGCGTCTGCTTTCGAGCAGCGGCGAAATCCGCTTCCAGGGCCATGCACTTGAGGCGATGTCACAACGGGCGGTACGTCCATTGCGCCGGCAAATGCAGGTCGTGTTTCAGGATCCTTTCGGCAGTCTGAGCCCTCGCATGTCGGTGGGGCAGATCGTTGGAGAGGGGCTCAGTATCCATGGCTTGGGTTCGGCCGAGGAGCAAGCGCAAGCAATCATTGATGCACTGGTCGAGGTTGGACTCGACCCAGAAAGTCGGCACCGTTACCCCCATGAGTTTTCGGGAGGCCAACGGCAGCGAATCGCCATTGCCAGGGCCCTGGTCCTCAAGCCTGATCTGATCCTGCTTGATGAACCAACCTCGGCATTGGATCGAACCGTACAGCGGCAAGTAGTCGAGCTACTGCGCTCACTTCAGGCCAAGTACAACCTGACCTACCTGTTCATCAGCCACGACTTGGCAGTGGTTCGGGCGCTGAGCCATCAGATGATGGTGGTCAAGCAAGGTAAGGTCGTTGAGCAGGGAATGGCAGAAGCAATCTTCGCCGCTCCCCAACATCCATATACACAACAGTTACTGGAATCAGCGTTCATGGTCCCAGCTACTGATGAACAACCAGAAGAGGGACAAGCACATGGGTTTTCTAACCGGTAAGCGCGTATTGATCGTCGGCGTCGCCAGCAAGCTGTCGATTGCCTCCGGAATCGCCGCGGCCATGCATCGTGAGGGCGCCGAGCTGGCTTTCACCTATCAAAATGAAAAGCTCAAGGGCCGCGTCGAGGAGTTCGCTGCTGGCTGGGGCTCGGGGCCGGAGTTGTGCTTTCCTTGTGATGTCGCCAGCGACGACGAGATCGTCAAGGTATTCGAAGAGCTCGGCAAAAAGTGGGACGGTCTGGACGGTATCGTTCACTCAGTCGGCTTTGCTCCGGGCGATCAGCTCGACGGCGACTTTACCGAGGTCACTACACGTGACGGCTTCCGCATCGCCCATGACATCAGCGCCTACAGCCTCGTCGCGCTGGCCAAGGCTGGACGTCCGATGATGAAGGGGCGCAATGGCAGCATCCTCACGCTCTCCTACCTCGGTGCTGAACGCACCATGCCCAACTACAACGTAATGGGCATGGCCAAGGCCAGTCTCGAGGCAGGTGTTCGCTACCTCGCCGGCAGCCTGGGCCCAGAGGGCACTCGCGTCAACGCTGTGTCCGCTGGCCCAATCCGTACGCTGGCAGCCTCTGGGATCAAGAGCTTCCGCAAGATGCTGGCGGCCAACGAAAAGCAGACGCCGCTACGCCGCAATGTCACCATTGACGAGGTCGGCAATGCGGGTGCCTTCCTCTGTTCAGATCTGGCTTCCGGTATTAGTGGCGAAATTCTCTATGTCGACGGTGGTTTCAACACCACTGCGATGGGCGCAATGGAAGACTGATCCACCCGGCGCTATAAAAAAACCCGCATATGGATGCGGGTTTTTTTTTGCGCTAGGACTTGCTCAGAAGGTCTCGATCTCAGCGTCCGCATGGAGCATCTGACGGTAGGCAGCGAAATCTTGCTGGCCACTCCGCGACGCCAGGAAACGACGATAGTTCTGCTTGTCTTCCTGCGAGAGTTCCGCTTTGGGCTCGCTTACACCGCTCAGACGAACCACGACGAGATCTCCGTCGGGCATGCGAACACTGCTGTAGCTCGGCTTGTCGCCCTCCACCGGTTTTGGCATCCGAAATACTTGTTGGAGTACTGCCGGCTCAACCCCTTCCTGGTTGCGCGAGGCGGCTTCGACAGGCTGCCACTGCTGCTGAACCTGTCCGCCATCACGTAGGGTAGCGATCAGCTGCTCACCGGTTTCAATTGCTTGTTCTGCCGCCTTACTGCCCTTGAGTTGAGCGATGATGTCGTCCTTCACTGTATCGAAAGGCAACACTTCGGGTTTCAGGTGCTCCTTCACTCGCACAGCAACGACGGTGTCCGGATCCAGTTCGATCACACCGCTATTAGCACCGTCGATCAGAACCTCATCACTGAACGCTGCCTGGATGACCTGCCGATTCGATGCAACATCAGCTCCACCTTCACGGCCGAACGGCTCGGTCGTTTGTACCGAAAGACCCAATTCCTGTGCCGGCAGGACAAGATCGGCAGATTCGAATGCGGTGTCCTCGAGCTGCTTGCTGGCCTCGACGAAGCGCTGCTCAACCTGTTGAGCTTTGAGTTCCCGCACCAGTTCAGGTTTTAGGCTTTCCAGTGTTGGGATCTCTGGCGACTGAACATCCAGAAGCTTGATCAAGTGCCAGCCGAAATCGGAGCGAACCGGCGCAGAGACCTGGCCCTCCTCCAAAGCGTAGAGCGCCTCCTCGAAAGCAGGGTCGTAAACGCCTGGACCAGCAAAGCCGAGGTCGCCCCCTTCACTCGCGGATCCCGGATCTTCGGAAACCTCCTTAGCCAACGCTGAGAAGTCCTCGCCTGAGGCCAAACGCTTAGCGACCTCGTCGATCTTCTCCCTGGCGCTTGCATCGCCAGCCTCATCGGTCTCGATCAAGATATGCGCCGCACGGCGTTGTTCTGCCAGGTTAGCGATACGCTGCTGATACAGATCCTGCACCTCCTCCTCCGACACCTCGACCTGGTCAAAGAAGGACTCCTTATTCAGCTCGACATACTCGACGATGACCTGCTCGGGCGAGCGAAAGCGGTCGGTATTTTGTTCGTAATACTCGCGCGCCTCGTCACTGCTCACTTCAACGGCGTCGGTATCAGCCGGCACGGTGATGGTTGCGAAATCACGTGTCTGCTGCTCAAGCCGAGCGAAGGCTTCGATCTGGTCATCTGTGACGAAACCGGAACCGGAAATGCCGGCGCGAAGTTGGCCAATCAACATTTCCTGTTTCAACAGCTCGCGAAACTGCAGCCGGGTATAACCCATTTGCTGAATTACCTGATCGAAACGCGCAGCATTAAATGCGCCGTCCACGGCAAACTCAGGAGTTTGCAGGATCAGCTGATCAAGCGCCGTTTCGGAGAAGGCGAAATCCGCATCGCGGGCACCTTGCAGCAAAAGCGCACGGTCAATGAGCGCGCGTAGTGATGACTCGCGTACCAGCTTGTCGTCCAGCATCGACGGGTCGAAGTTACCTCCTAGCTGCTGAGCCAGTTGGCGACGCTGCATGTTCATGGCCTGGTTGAGCTCGTCCAGTGAGATTTCCTCACCGTTGACCTCAGCGGCATTTCGGCTGTTGCTGGCGGCATTGAAAATGGCGTCAAAGCCGGTCAAAGCCAGCAGCATCACGATGATGCCTATGATGGTTTTGGCAATCCAGCCTTGTGAATTGTCCCTGATATTCTGAAGCATGCGTCCCCCAGGAGTCAGCTGCGCAGTCGTCGCTGCAGCGCGGGAATCCGGATAAAAAGAAAGGCGCATCCAGGGATGCGCCTTCTCGGAGCTTTTGGAGCAGCTGGGCCTAATCCCCCAAGCCCGAACGCAACAAGCAGTGCCTGTTCAAATAACCGCCCCAAGCCAGGGCCAGCGCTAACTGGCAACTGGCCGGATCGAAAACGCTTAGTTGACAGCGTCTTTCAGAGCCTTACCTGCCTTGAATCCCGGGATCTTAGCCGCGGCGATGTCGATCGGCTTGCCAGTCTGGGGATTGCGGCCAGTGCGAGCAGCGCGCTCCTTGACAGCGAAAGTACCGAAACCAACCAGCACCACGGAATCACCAGCCTTCAGAGCGCCTGTAACGGATTCAATTACTGCATCCAGCGCGCGGCCAGCAACAGCTTTCGGGATATCAGCAGATGCGGCGATAGCATCGATCAGTTCCGACTTGTTCACTCTAAGTCCCCTTATTTCTGTTGAGTCGTATCTATAATTTTTAGGTGTAAGCAAAGCGGTGCCGAAATA
>Ga0208645_1000743_pt1 | contig 32371 bp, 47 predicted proteins | sample VirMetDEL_Sep_01_FD_184519 | JGI IMG/M metagenome (GOLD analysis project Ga0208645, IMG submission 184519) | Aqueous microbial communities from the Delaware River and Bay under freshwater to marine salinity gradient to study organic matter... | ecosystem: Environmental > Aquatic > Marine >... | reverse complement strand
CTAGTTTGAGAATTATTTAATTCAGTCCAAGTACTACCGTTATAATATATTAACTGTGAACTTGATGTTCCATCTTTAGTAGTAAGATATAAACTATTTCCAAATGTAGCTATTCCAGTAAAATTATGTGTAGCACCATTAACTGTACTATCAATTTCTGTCCAACTTTCAGCATCTGCAGAATACCATACGCTAGTAGCGTCTGTTACCCAAATAGTTCCATCTGTAGTTTGTGCTAAATAATTATTATTACTAGAAAAAGATGTACTGGCTCCTCTAACATTTTGGTCAGCAGTTTGATGTAATAAATGTATATTGTAAGATGTTTCATCATCTCCGTGAAATACATCAATACCTTTGCTATCCCAAAATCTATTTACATCATCTGGTTTACCATCACTTCTATGTGCGGTATCTAATCCTTGACCTGCATCAAATTTATTTCTTGAATATATACGACCTAAGTTAGATGTAAAATCTTCAGGATTCTGTTTAACATTAACTTGTTGACCTGATTGTACGTCAGATGATTGTATAGTCATTTCACGACCAGGACCTACAGCTGTACGTAAATAAATATTATCTAATTGTATATCGTATCCATATTGTTTAGGTTTACTAACTATAGAAGTAGTTGCTACTCTAGGCATTACACACTCGGATAGTTAATATTGTTCATAGATACTGGTTCTGGGTATCTAGCTCTTAAATCTTTTCTTGCTTGTTGTATTAATAACTGTTGATATTGTAATAAGCTATTTCTAATTTGATTAGAACTACCTATCGGAGCATTTTGTACAGCTATTTGGTCTGTAAGATATTTAGCATCTAATGTACTAATGTCTTTGCCTGCAACCATTTGTGCAGCAACACCTGCCATAATAATAGCTTCGTATTCATTTTCTAAACCTACAGCAACTAACGTTGTATCTTCATCTGTTGGTTCAACAAATTTCTTTTTAAAAGTAACATAAATAGTTTTACCTGAAGTAATGCCATAATTTTGTAATGCGTGTACAACACTTGGTCCATTTGTATAGGTAACTGTTACAGATGCACCTGCATCATTTGTATAGGTAAATGGATTAGGTAATTGTACTAATTCTACAGATACACCTCTAAACTGTGAACCTGTTTCATCTTGCCCTACATCATAATCTGTATACTGAGATATAGCTTTTATAGGAGTAACTAAATAATTATCTGTTGCTCCATTTAAAATATTTATTCCTGATTTAGCAGTAATTGATTGTGTTTCTACAGCAAATAAAGTTGGATATAAATTTTCAATTTGGTCTACTACTGCGTCATACACAGCTTTTCTTGTAAATGTAGGTGATACTTTAATAATTGCATTAGCTGAGTGTGCAGCTGCTGTAGTACCTCTTGCACCCCTTCTAACTGTTATTTCGTTATTAACTACATTTAATGCAGTTGTATACATTAACTCTTGGTCAATTTCTATAACGGTACCTGCACCTAATGCGTCTTCTTCTTCACTAGAAAATAAACCATCATCGTATGCAAGTGTTGTAGCAGTACTATCTATACCGCCTGTTAAATATGAATAACTTACTAAGTCATCGGGTGATTCTAGGTATTCTCTATAAACCCTATCAACTAGGTCTCCTATTGTGGTACTCATGTATACCTCTTAAGCAGCTCTAAATATTAATGTTATTATTCTATCTGCAGCTTCTGTGCTTCCTGATGTTACTCTGACAAAACCTGATGATGCAAAAGCCCAACCACTAGGGTCAACTCTAACTGCATCACCTGCAGTAATTGTATAAGATACTTCAGTACCGTCTGTTTCTACAACATCGTACCATGTATTTCCATCTAAAGAAAAATCAAGGGTTAATGCTGAACCTGTCATTGTTGCAGGAAAAATAATTCCTGCTAATAACATTCCATCAGTACTTATACCTGATGAATTGTTAGCATCTGCAGATACATCTATTGTTACACTTTTAGCTATTGATTTACTTAAACTCATAATCTCCTACTTTAGCAGAACTTTAGGGGGAAGGTGGATTCCCCCATAAAGTTCAATACTTATCTATTAAGCAATGTCGGCAATTTCACAATGGTATTGTGGAGGACCGAAGTCAAATCCCATTTCCATGTAAACTGCTTTACCCATTCTTGCATTGTCGGCTTGGTCTAAGTCTCTTATGAAGACTGTTCCCTTGCCCGGAATGTTCAAGAAGATAGGTGCAACATATGCCATATCTACAATAAATGCTTTGTTAGCAGGTAAGTAGTCAGACAAAGCCAATCCCATAGCTCCAAATGGAGTTACGATAGTGTCAATGTCAACACCTCCGACATTTCTGTCTCTAGGTAGAATACCGCCTGTTAAAGCACCTGATACTGTTGGGTTAACAAGTTCTTTGTTAAGGTCCAACAACATTGCAGGAGAAACAAATAATACTGGTTCTCTCATTGGAGCGCCTGCATCATATAGTTTCTTCATAGCACCTGCTACTGTGTCCCAATGTATTTTTTGGTCTGTACCGGAACCATCACCAACAGAATCGTTAAAATAAACGTTGCCACCAGTAAGGTTACAATGAGCATCTAAGCCCCTCATTTGCCTACTAGCTGCGGTTCCGTCTGCAAAAGTACCATTAAAAGCTTGGAACTCTGCTTTTTTTGCAACAAGTTCAAGAACTAGCTGAAGTTGTTCAGCCATTTCATCATTAATAGGGTTAGTACCCTCTAATGCTAACTTGTCAATACTGTTCTTATAGTTAGCTGCCAAGTCAAACGGCACAATCTCTCCATAAGCTGCTTGAGCAGTAAAGGTTAACTGAACTGCTTCATGAAATATCTCAAGTACACCTTGGATAGCAGAACGTGAACGACCATTATAGTTAGGTGCGCCACCTTCTGTTCCCGGTGTAACTGAAGATACTACAGCATTATCAATCGTTTGGAACTGGAAGAATGTGCTATTAATAGCTTTTCCTCCGGTAAGTCCTCCGGATGCTGATAATAATGGAGTTCTATGTGGTGTGACTTTAAACAACTCGCCTGTAAAGTTATTTATCTCACTTGCTGAGATTGGATTAGGGCTGCCTATAGCTGCCATAATTACCTCCTACATAATTACTCGTACTTATACTAAATTTTATAGATTCTTCTGAGCTTCCATTATGTTGAGTTTTGCTCTAATACTGTCTTTAGTATTACCGCTTTCTGCAACTCTTTGTAAAACTTCTGAAGCATCTTTGGGTACAACTGATTGTGAACTATTTTCAAGTGCTTCTACTCTAGCTCGTGCATCACTTTGAATTACAGCTTCCTGAACTGGTTGTGGTGCATCCTGTTCTGAAACACCTGTTGGTTCATAGCCATACTCTTGCTTTGCAAAATCTAAAAGAGCGTCTTGTGTGACATCTCCTTTATACACTTGCTTTAATGCTTTACCAAACCCTGCGTTAGGGTCTAAGCCAATTCCTGTTACAGCAGTTTCTAATTTCTCCTGCTCATACATTGCTAACTTAGCTTTTAAATCTGCATTTTCTTCTTCTTGCGATTTAATTTTCTGACGCATTTGTTTAGCTCCGGAAGATTCATTAATAGTTTCTTCGCCTGCATCTGTATAGTTTTCTGTCATTTCGTACCTCCTCACAGCATTACCCTTGCAGTTAGACCCTGTGGATGTCTAACGTGGGACTACAGACCACACTTGACTTTAGTTACTGTAGCTCTAGCTAAAGTCCTTACTCTACGAATTTAAGTACAAGATTTTGACGTAGGACCAAAATCTGATTGCAGGTCTTTAAGCGGACCACGCAACGCTATACACATTAGTATACACTAATCTTCTATAAGTCCAACTATTTCACCAGTTTGTGTTTGTGCTGCTCCTAGTTGTACACCACCTACAGATTGTATTTCTGCTGATATTCTTTGCAATCTTTGTTGTGAACTTATGTCACCGAGTGCTGCTTCTTCTAGTGTTTCTAATTCTAATTCTCTACCAACAGTTTGAGCAGCTTTTATAAATCCAGTTGCCTGTTCATATACTTGTGCTGCTTGTTGTGCAGTAAATCCTTGTTTTCTTAGTTCTTCTGCCCTAGCAAAAGATTGTGTAAACCCTCTAATACTTGCTTGTGCTTGTAGTTGTAAAGTTTGTATATCACCTTTAAGTACTTTATCTGATATATCAGGGTCAAGTAATGCACCAAATATAGTAGGTTGGTCTAATTCAATACCATATCGTTCTCTATATAAACGTTCTACTTCTGGTATTTGGTCTACTACTTGATTGTATACAAGGTCTACTCTTTGTTGAAACTCTGCCGCAGAAACTTCACCAGTAATTAAATCATTAAATTTATTTTCAAATTGACTAATATCTGTTATATCTACTTCTCTTAAGGTTTCTGCATAACTAGCTTTAGTAGATAACATTTCAGCTTCAGACATAATTAAACTACCATCATCTCTTTGTAAAAATCCAAATTGTTTTTGCCATGCAGGTTTTGTTCTTGTTTCAGCAAGTGCTAATTGTGGGTCATCAAATTTAATCCAAGCATTAGCATAATCTTTTAATACAGCTTCAGGAAAAAAACTAAATAAACTTCTTGCAACTGCCATAGCTGCGTCTGTATTTGGTGTACTTGTTCCACTTTGTTGTTGTGCATCTGCTGCAACATTTGGATTAGTAGAATAACCTGCACCTTCTAATTCTTTAGCACGTTCTGGTGTAACGTCATAAAAACCAACTAAATCTTTTCTATATACTTTTACCATTATCCCTCCAAGTATCCTGCAGATTTAACTACGCCTGTACCAAAAGCATCAGCTATACTACTTGCAAAATCTGTCACAGTCTTTTGATATCCTCGTTCTAAACCAATTTTCTTAAGTTCTTCTCTTGATACTGTTTGATTATTTCTTTGTACTGCATCAAGTATTACTGGGTCATCTTCCATAGCTTGTACACCCCATATGTCACTAGCTTGTGACACATATGTACTCACAATGTTATTCCAAGCAATATCTCTATCATACATACCATATTGAGCAAATCTTTTATCTTTAAGGTCTTCAATAAATTGTGCTTCATATCCACCTTTATTTCTTATATCACCTGCTATTTGTTCAATGTTAAATTCATTGTGCATGTGTTTAGGTAGCCATTTGTTTAATAATTCTTGTACTTTAGTTTTACCAGTTTGTATAGGTGTAGTATCTCCTGCAGCAGTTTTAAATCCCTCTGATACAGGTAAGTTAGAAAATGGGTCTAGTAAACCAATAATCTCTTGCGTAACTCTAGTTGTGTTATATAAACCATTAGCCCATTGTGTAGCTAGATACATCATACCTTGTTCAGATATTTCACCACCAAGTTTTGTTACTTGGTCAACAATAGAGTTGTAGTATGTTTGTTTAGTAGATTCATAACCTTTTTTATCTGTAGCTCTAGTAATAGCAGAATTGTATTCTGCTTCTGACATGTCATACTTTTGTAAAAACTCTGCCATTTGTGCAGCATTAAGTTCATAGCTACCTGTTTCAGCGTAGTTTTCTTGTACCATATTTAAATAGTTACTATCTTTCCACCAGTACAATTCATCTGCAATAGTTTGCATATCTTTTAAAAACCCTTGTATTGGATTAAGATTAGTTAAATCAGATTTAAGCTCTGCGTAATTACCTGCAGAAACTATTTGATTGTTAATACTTAAACTATTAAATGTAGTCAATGGTACTTTTCTACTAGGTAATGTATTAAGTACTTCTTGTTTTAATGCTCCTCTTTGTAGTGTATCATCTAAGTCTGTAACTACAGATAGTTCTTGTTCTGGTACTGACCACAAAAAGAATGTCCCATTAGTATCCTCATACCCTAAAAAGTATGCAGTATCCATACGGCTACCCTCTACTAAGTTACCTTCTTCATCTGATTTAGCACCTTCAATAACAATTATTTGTGTACCTTTAGGACCCCAAGTTATTTCACTCATCTATCTAACATCTTTCCTACCCAACTATAGGAGTTGTATTCTCCTTGTTTTGGCATTTTACTAAATTTTTCTGCAACTTTTGCAGTAGGTGAAATCTTTGCAGTTGTTTGTAAGTTTTCTATTACTTGTTGACCGTATGTTTTACTATCTAATTTACCTTTGAAGCCGGGAATTATCATTGGCATTATAGGATTTAATGCTTTTTGTACAGCAGGTTCTACTAATGCTATACCAATTAAACCTAGTTCATATATGTCTAAAGCATCAACACCACCTATTGCTAGTTTTTTTAATCTATTTTTAATAGTTTGTTTTATTACTTTACCAGTAACTGGTACATCATTTACCTTAATTGTTTGAGCATCATCTATCATATTTTCATAATGTGCATCAATTAATTCTTGGTCTGCTTGATTTAAACTTTCATAATAAGAATTAACATCGTCAATGTTAGGTTCTCTTGCAGCCATATCTGCGTAATAATCATCAATTTTAGGTTGTACATCTCGCATAAATATTTCATCATCAGTTAAAGCATTTTCTAAATCAAAATTTTTATTCGCTTGTATAACTTCATCACTATCTGCTAATGCAGTTAGAGTATCATCTATTTGTGCTGTAGGGTCTACACCTCTTGATGTGTTTTCATTAAGCCATTCTCTAGCAGACAATGCAACTTCATCTGTATCATCTAAAAAAGATTGTGCTACATCTGTTTTAAACTGTGTTTTAATGTCATCTATTTGTGCAGGTGTCATGGTTTTAGTATCAGTAATGTAATCTTTACCGTACTTTTCTCCATACCATTCTGCTATTTCAGCATCAGTTGTACCTGCCATGTGTTCATCAAATGGTGTATTTTCCATTATATCTGTCCTAACATAGCTGCAATAAGTGATGACTGTTGTCTTCTAGCTGCATTAGCTTGTTCTATTGCACTAGCTTCAGCACTTAAATCTTCTTTTATTTCTGATTTTATAACGCTTTCAGGGTCTGTAATTTGAAAAATATCTGTTTTTAATTGTTCTTCTTGTCCAGTTACCATTCTACCTTCAAACTCTTTAGTAACATCTACTGTTTGAAATATATTATTAGTTCTAATTGCTTTTTCTAAAGCTTCTAATTGTTTAAATTTAGGTGAATATAATTGTGCAAGTCTTGTACTGTATCTAGCTTTTTCTGCTTCTGTGGCTTCTCTAGGTACAATACTTTGAAAAACTTCATCAATAGTTTCTTCCATTTCTAAATCAGTAGGTACATCATATTTTGATGCAAGTACTTGTCTAGCTTGTTCATCTTCTAATTTTTCTTGTAAATCTTTTTGTGCTTTAACACTTTGAGACAGACCTTCTACAGCTAGGTCTAATACAGCCATACTGAATGCTACATTCTCAGGGTCTCCTTCTAAGAAACCATATGTAGAACCATGGTCTTTAATTAATGCTTGACCTTCTTCACTATCTTGTTCAATAAAAATTGTATTGTCTGCATACTCCATAACAGCAGATAAAACAGCTTGTGTTTTTTCTCCAAATACTTCTTCATCATCAAAATATTCTGCATCTACTAAACCATTTTTTACAAAACTATCTTGTAATTCTGCTAACAATTCTGGTTGTTGACTTATATTAAATAAAGATGTAAAGCCATTGCCAAAGTTGCTAGGTAACATTGTTAAAACGTATTTACCTTCTGCGTTTTTAGTATATATTTGTCTTGAAGCTCCAACAGATATACCTGCATTTTTTAATGCTTCCGATACACCACTTTGAATTGTTTCTTCCACGGTACTAGCATTTTCAAATTGTTCTACTTCTGGTACACCTGATGTATCTTGTACCATATTTATTTCATCTAATATAGGTTGCAACATATCAACATCATTTGCATCAATAGCATTTATTATACGAGAATAATATGCAGGGACTACTTTCATGTATGTGTCCCTAAATTCTTGTACAGAAACTCCAAATTGTTTTTGTATTAATTCTTCCATTAGTTAAATATTCCTATAAGTTCAGTATCGTCTCTGAACAGTCTACTGTAAACTCCTATCCATATATATTTAAAATCCGGATATTCTTTTGTTATATTTCTAGCGATTTGGGCTACTCCTAATCTCAATGCTTTTGCTTCTGGTGCAGAACTCGTTAGCCACCAACTATCACTAAAACCATAACTTTCTGAAATTTTACCTGCTTCTTCCCATATAGGGTTAAACTCAGCAAATGCTTTTCCAGACTCTAGTTTTAATACTAGCTCATTTGTAGTCCATTCTGCTTGCATTTCCTCTAAAACATCTCTTGCTTTAACCGGATTAATTGTTCCATAATCTCTTTGAAAGCCCGGTAGTTGTTCAATTAAATAATTTCTGTACACTCTTAATACTTGTACTTCATCTGCAGAAGATAAGCCCATAGCTTCTACTTGTTCTTTAAACGCTGAGTATTGAAAATAACCACGTGTATCGTTTACTTGTCTTTGATACTCTTCAGGCGATAGTGTTACTCTATCTCCTTTGTTAAAAGCATCATACATGTTTGCATAATTACGTTTATCATAGGGACTATCAGGTAAGGCATACCATTTAGACAATTCTAATGTTTCAAGTAATTCTTTATTTTTAGATTGAAATTCTAATACTCTGTCTGTAAACGATTGTTTTCCTACTTTAGATTGTGTTTTAGGTGCAGTTAACCAACCATGTTCCATGCCATATGTTCTTAAAAACTCATTAGCAGCAGCAATTTGGTTATTATCGTTTTTGTCAACTAACTCTCTATATTCATTAGCTAGTATCTGCGCACCCCAATACTTACCATTTTTATCTTCAATGTAGTATCTTGGTGTCCAACCAGTAGGTAAAAAGAACTGTGATAATCCTCTAAACAAATAAAGTTGTGATGCTTGACGTTTTGAATATGCCATGTAAGCATCGTCTAAACTCATACCTTTATTTAAGTACTTATCTAGTTTTCCTTGTTCTGCTAAAGATTTATCTCTACCAACAGCTTTACCATATCTATATACGTCTATAGTTGTAGATGCTCTTAATTGTTGTCTATCTTCTCCTACACCTACTGCAGATAGTATTTTATCTAACCATGCAGGTGTTGGTACAACATCTCCTAATTTTGGTGGTCCAAACTCACCATATAATAAACCTCTAATATCTTTACCTAGTCCATGTCTTGGTAATACTTTATCTGCAAGAACACCTACATAAGGTAATGGACCCGGAACAAATCCTTGACCCAATAAGTTTATACCCTGAACAAAACCTTGTGGCGCTACTTTTACACCACTATCTTTACCGAATATAGCATTACTCATAAAGTCCATACCCGGATAAACAAACATTTCCGAACCTGAACCATTAGGGTCTGGTGCAAAGAAACCTTCTCCTGTGTATTCATTGACGTTAGAACCTTTAGCACCAGTAGTAAATAGTTGTGCTTGTCTAGCTCTATAAGGGTTAGCTATTAATATTTTGCTCCAAGTCTGTGCTAACTCAAACCATACTTCAGGGAAGGGAAATATGTTTCTTGTAATATCAGATATTAAATGTTTTTTAGATGCGTCATATAATAATTGTTTAGTAGCAGCTAATCCATAAGCCCTGCTTTGTGTATTAGCTAAGTCGTAGTCGTCTATTTTACTTGTAGCTACACCTTTTTGACCACGCATTTCATCAATAACTTTTTTAGGTATCTTAGCTTCTTGAGCTTCTTTAACAAATTTCTTTTGTAGTTCAGGTGACATGTCCATAAAATTATCATTAATCCATTGCCATCTATATTGTTTCCAAGTAACAGACCTAGATAAATAAGCATTAGGTTTAGTCATAAGATGTTTAAAAGCTATATCAGTCATAGTATCTAATTTGTTTTCTAGTTTACCTAAAAAGCCACTTACATTTTGTTGTGGTCTTGAACCTTTTACTAAACCAAAATCTAAACCTTCATCAACATAATATGACAACCCTTTGTAAATTGTTTCTAAATGTTTTTTATTATATTCTTTTGTGACATCAGGAATAAAGTTTATAACGTTTGCTTTATCTAATTTTTTACCTCTAGGTAACTCTAATTTACCAGTAGCAATAGCATCTCTTAATCTTTGTTCTCCACCAAATGTACCAAATTTATAACTGTACTTATCTCCTGCTATGTAGTTTTTACCTTCAATTAATTGTTCACCAGTTTTTATTCTTATACGTGCTTCTACAGAAGCTAAATAAGCATCAGCATCACGAGCGTTAGAAACAATACCTTCCATTTTCTTACCGCCTAATCTTGCTAATTCTTTTCTAAGTGGTAACGCTTCTGCGCTTCTAAACCAAGCTTTAGATGCGTCATTAAATCCATTAGCAGCTAAGTATCTAGCTATAGGGTCATTACGTAATTGTATTAATTCTGTAGCAATACCATTAACGTATCCATCTTCTCCACGTCTAATTTCAATAAAATCTCTACCCATACTAGAACCTCTAGTAGGTCTACCTTTTAATGCACCTGCTGACCAAACACTATTAGTAACGTCTTTATACTCTAAGCTTTCTCTAATTTTTGCACTATCAACACCACCGGCACTTTCACCTAAAAACTTTTTAGATAATTTGCCTGCTTGACCATGTGACCTAGCCCAAACTAAATGACTAGCAGGATTTATAAACATATTGTCAAGACCTGCTGCAGCCATTCTCATACTTTCTTCTAAGAAAACACGAATAAACCAAGCACCTCTAAGTAGCACTAACGGTTTAAATACATTTCGTGTCATATAATCTAATGTCAAAGTGTAAGCATCATCTGTTAAATTTTTACTTGGAATAATGCCTGTAAAATCTTCTCCACCTTTAAATGCTTTAACCATATTTTTACCGGTATGTTTTAAATTAGCTCTTAATCCACCTTCAAACTCGTCACCGTATGTTGTAAATACTTTACCTAATGCTCTATTTATTAATCTGTAATCTACTAATGGTGCCATTAATTCTGATGATTCAGCTAATAAATGTAATGAAGGTACAACCATATTTATTTCCTCACCGTCTGGACCACGTTGTACAATAGTTTCCATTACATCACCAACAAATGGCATATTTTCACCAGTTAAACTGTCAATAAAATATTTCCTAATGTCTGCATTACTTTCAAATATTTTTTTGGCAATTCTTTGTGTAGCAATATTTTTACCAGTTTGTTGCATAATAAATTCATCTCTAAGTATTTGTTGATATGCAAAGTTTTGTATAGCTTCAAAATCTCCATCAGCTATATCTATTAACTCATCAACTATAGGTTTCATAGCATCATAACTGTATCCAGTAACTTGCATGTGTGATACAAGGTTTCTTACAGCGCTATCTCTATTTGTAAATGACAATCCTTCTTCAGGAGTTACACTAAGTATTTTGTTCATATATGGTTTATAACCTGAACGCATATTTGCACTAAATCCCATTAATTGTGCAAAAGCATCTCCTTCTACAGGTTTTCCTTTTAGTACGTTTATACCTTGTTTAACACCGCCACCAAGATAAGACCCAACACTTCTAAATGCAGCATCTTCTCTACCTATAGCAGATAAACCTTTGCCTACTGTTTGTTTAAGAACATTTTGACTATCAAGTAATTCTTTACCTTTAAGAGCAGAAGTTCTAAGTACAGCATTAGTTAGTCCGGATTGTTTGCCGGGTAATTGATTAATTATTCCTGTATCAAATAAATTATCTAGTATTTGTCTAGTTGTTAAGTAGTCTCTACTGTCTGCTATTTGTTTAGCTACTGTGTAATCTAAATTGTCAAGTCCCGGTGTAGTCATTAACTTAGCAACATTATTTTCTTCGGTTAATGCTCTAGTTATTTTTCTACCAAATGGTGAGTTCATTAAATCTTGTGATGTATTTCTAAACAAAGATTTTCTAGTACCACTAATTACACCTGCTTGTTTATAAAGTTTTCTACCTGCAGCATATTCTCTACCTTCAGGACCTTTAAACTTTCTAATAAGTTGTCCGTTTTTTCCACTTATTAATGGTTTTTTATCAGAAAACGGGTCTACATAATCTTCTAAATCATTAACAGTTTTGTTAAAAGCGTTTAAATAATTATCTACTTTTGCAGCTTTACCTGCATCTAGTAATTTGTCTACAGAAATAGAAGCATTTTTTAATTTATTTATGCTTGATATTCCTTTAGATAAAGGCACATCTGCAATTAATCTTATACCACCATCAATTAAACCTGATAATGTATTTGCTGCAGTTGTACCACTAGGAGTTACATTATAAGCAATTTGTCTACCCGGTGAAAAGGGTTGTAATACCCCAGTATCTAATCCTTGTTTTTGTCTCCACCAATTAGAAATACTAAACATATCGTTAATATTATTTCCGGGAGCATAATTAGATTTCCTACCCTCAAAAAATTGTATTCTATTAGGGCTAGATAGACTTGTATACTCTTGCATACCTAATGCTTCATTTGCCTTAATAGGTGTACCTACATTATCATAATATATTTTTCTAGCTTCATTTTCTGATATACCCATATCAAGTAATCTTTGATAACGTATATCATCTTCTGCTATTAAACTTTCAAATATAAATTTTCTGTTTCTATCAAAGTTAACTGGGTTACCATTCCATGCTTCTCTAAATGCAGCACTAAATGCAGTTTCTCCTGCAAGTTTGTTACTTTCACTCCACATTTCAACATACTCTTTAAGTTCACCCCATGTACCTTTATCTTTACCAATATCAGGTACTTGTGTATTACTTACATACATAGCTAAACTTTCTTGAGCTTCAGTAGGTAACATACCGCTTTCTAACATACTGTCGTACGCATGCAAATCAGCAACATATTTAAGTTGACGATTTATTTTAATAATTTTTTCACCCATGCTTTCAAAACCAAGTAAAGCCCAGACACCTAACTGTGCATCTCCTTTAAATACTTTTGCAAGGTTTAATGTCATATCTTGATGTTCAGGCATTAAAGAATTGCCTTGTCCATCTGTAGAAGCTAACTCCCATTGTTTTGCTGCTTGTTCAGATTGTGATATAGAATATCTATCTACTATTTCTTCTACTGCAGTTGAATTAGGGTCTGCACCTACTTGTGTAAAACCAATAAGCAAACTTTGTGGTGCATTAGGAAACTTCTTAGTAAATGCAATAAGATTTTGTGGGTCAACATCACTAAGATTTTGTTTTAAGTTTTTAAACTTATTATTTCTAGCTACGTTATTAGCTACTTGCGATTGTTCAAATATTGGGTCGGGAAAGAACACTATTCGCTACCTTGGTTTATTAACTCCGATATAATTGAATTTGGCATTACCTGATACATTGCAGCAAGTAACATATTTGCATCTTCGTCTATAGCTTGCATAGGAGGTGAACCCGCACCTAACATAGCACCTTCAGTTATTGGTTGATTAGGAAACTCAGTTGCAGCAAATACATTTGGTGCTGCACCTTGTGTACTTCTAACAGGAGTTTGACCTTGATTAGCTACTGGTAAAGGTGCAGCAGATTGTTGTGCTGATAAAGCTTTTTGTTCTCCATATGCAACACCCGGTATTCTTCTTATAGGTTGACTACTACTACCTGCACCACCATCTGTTCTTTGTGATAATGAACCTGGACCACTTACTGCAGCAGGGTTTTTAGGTTGTCTATATCCACCTCTAGCTCTTTTCTTCGCCATATTCCTCCATTATTACAACATAAATTCCCGGATAGGGATTTATTATTTCGTATGCTTGTTCAAAAGATACTACTTGTGTATCTCCATATTCATTATTTACAATACTCCAAAACTCTGCTTCTACAAATTCTTCATTCATTACGCTAATCCAAAAGCTGCAGCCATATCTGGTGGAGGTCCTTGTGGCTCTTGCATCATTTGTTGTTGTTGTATCATAGCCATTTGTTCAGCACTCATCTGAGGTTCTTCTGGTGTGTAAAACATTTTAAGTATTTCTGTCATAGAATTTGGTTGTTCATATATAGCAATAACTGCTTGTGTAGCTTGTGCGTCACCTTCTGCAGACCTAGCAAGTACACTATCAAATAAAACATTTTCAGCTTTATTTTTTCTAATACGTTCTTGTACTTTGCCAACATTTTCAAGACCATCAATATTATCTTGTAAAGTTTCTGTATCTATAACACCTGCTTGTAGCAACTGCAATCCAGTTACAATTTTTTGCGGTTCATCAAATCCTGCCATAACACCATAAATACGTCTTGTTCTATGGTCACCACCAATATCGCTTAATGGTTTATAGTTTTCTGAAAAAGATGTACCGTTAAAGAAACCTGCCATTGGTTTACTTTGTATACCTGTTTCTATACTTAAAATTTCATCTAGCTCTAGTCTCTTGCTATCCATTTCTGCAATACCAACTTTAATTATTTCTCTGTACTCATTAATCATTAATGACATAGAACTATTTAATTCTGCTAAACCTGCTCCTGTAGCTACGCTTGCAGGCGACTGGGCATCATCGGTTACTGGGTAACCACCTACAAGTCGTAACTGTCTTTCTAATCTATCTACTTGTTGAAATAGCTGATAAGGAATATTGTTTGATGGTTTAGAAACTTGTGTACCCGGTGATAAATAGTTAATAGCAAATCTACCTTTACGATAACCACCACTTTCTAACTCACCTGAAATGTTTGTTTCAGTAAAAACTGCATCTTCCATTGCGATAGCAGACATAATATTTATTTTTGCCATCATAGACATAAGTCCTATAGTGTGGTCATACTGACCTTTAAGCTCATCAAAAGAAAATCTTTTCATAAACACAAAAGGAACTGTGCTTAATGGATTAGGTATAAAGTCAAATAGTTGTCTAGTTTCTGGATACACAACATAGGTACCTGTAATATCATAATATTCAATTATGCTTACACCTTGTCCTGTATTATCTTCCCAATCTGATTGTTGTACATTACCTCTGTCATATCCAATCATTGATGTACTTTGATTTCCTACACTACCTGATTGTTTCTTTTCGTTAGGTTTCATAATTACATTTTTATATTCGGGATATATTTGAGCTAGTTTCCATCTAGGTACACTTCTTAATACAGCTAACTCCTGTGGTTTTTGGTCTGGACCAAAGTTACCCGGAAATGTATCATAAGGGTCTCTTAACTCTGCTGTTGGGTATATGTGACCATTCTTATCTTTTTTGTGTGTAATAATCCATGCACAATAACCATAACCCGGTAACCATCTTGCAGCTTGTGCTAATTGTAAGTTAAGTCTTTGCTTTTCATCATAAGAAGAAACAATTCTTTCTAACTTTTCTGCACGTTTTCTTGCACGGTCACTATCGTTATTGTTCATTAAATCTACACGAATATTTGGTACACCTGATATTTTTTGAGCTAACCTATCAATACCTGATTGTAATAAGTTTGGTGCAGGTAATAAATCTGCATCTGCCGTATCCATTGTGTTACCTAGTAATGCTTTAATGCCATCTGCACCACCATTTAAAATAGCTTTAATTCTATATTTATTTATTTGTCTTGAATCAGAAGGAGTTCCTGCAACTAATTCTTGTGCTGCGTCAATAACTTCCTGTGCTGTTTTTTTATTTAAATCTATCGCCATGGTGCTTCATTCATATCAGTAACATTATAACCACTAAAACTTGGTTTGTATTCCATTCCCACTTCTGCTAAGTGTTCTTTTTGCGCTCGTCTAAATACTTTCATTGGAAACCAACTAGACATAACTATATCAGTTTTATGTTTGTTCCTACTAGAAACAGGTTTTCCATCAAAATATACTAACTGTCTTTTATAACTTTCTATTTTAGCTTGACTTTCAGAATTGCCATAGGGTAAATGTATTTTATTTGCTTCAAACAATTCTGCCATACCACCTACACCATATAGTGGGTCATGTTTATTTTTACCTGTTACATGTCCCTGTAGTAATATTCCTGTTCTAAGTACAAACTCTTTTATTGTTTCGTCTTGACGTATCGCAGTTTGAAAACCGTTTTCTTCAATAATCCAATGTGCTACATCATACTTGTGGTACCAATCAGATATAATTTGTGCAGCAGCTCTTACACCACCACCTTTTTGATTATCTATGTCAATACAATATAATTCTGAGTTCCAAGTATCAATACCCCATAAAAACGCAGCTTGATAACCAGAACTAGATGGGTCAAGCCCTGCAACAAGTTGTAATTGTTTAGGTAATTGTCCTACTATTAAATCATCTCTCTTACAACTATCAATAGCATCAGGACTAAATATTTGTGTGCCTTCAACATAAGATTGATTAAAGTAAACCATTTCAAATATCTGTTTACCACCAGTTGTTTCTGCAGCACGTAAACGTGACATTAACCATTTATGTGTACGTTTGCCTGCCCACAGCATACAGTCAATATGTTCTTCATCTGAACCTTCAGGTAGTTGACAAGTTAAATCGTGTGCTGTTTCAACAATACTTTCAAAACTTTCGTTATTTAATAAATGATGATATAAGTCATCAGGGTGCTGTCTTGAACCAATAACAACTACAGCTGTGTGTTCCTCTTTACGACTTGATAATGTTGTAGTCCACCATTGTCTTGTATTTTCTCTTGCACCGGGTTGCATTGTAGTTTGGTGGTCTTCAATGTCGTCAGCAATAATTAAGTCACAGTCACGTGATAATATTTTACCACCTTTACCAACTGCAACCATAGTAGGTGATTTAATACCCGGTACTGTTCTTGTTCCTACTGTAAACTGATTAGATGCCCACATCTTACCTGACCTATTGTCTGGTTTAAAAGACTTGCCCGGTTCACAAAAATCTTCTTGTAATCGTTCATTACTCTCTAGTTGGTCAAGTACTGCAGATACAGCATTCTTTGCAATATCCTCATTACCACCTACCCACATAATACGAGTGTTAGGGTTTTTACATATTTGATAAACTGCAAAGTGTATTAAGAGTTCTGTCTTACCATGACGTGGCGGAGACAATACCAACAGTTCGCCCCCCTCGTCTATTGACTTAAGTATCTTATTTATCCAGTTTTCATGAAAATCTGCTGTCTCATACTTCTCTCCAGTTTCAGTAGCAAAGTATTTATTGCGGAACGTAGAAAAATTTTTTAAAGCGTTTTCTGCTTCTTTAGGCACAGTCCAATCTTCAGCATCAAGTTTGTTTTGTAAGTCAATCTGGTAAGCAGCATTCATTTTAGATACAGTTGCAATAGGGCAACCAAGGGCTTCTGCAGCTTTAGTAGCTGTTAATTCGCTATTCATAACTAAATCAGCTAGACCTTTGTCTACATATTCGTTATAGTACTTGCCCTTCATAGGGGTTAGTGCAGAGTACTTACTGTTAATAGGTTTTTCTTGTTTCTTGTTATGTCTATATTCTTTCATGTACTGCCTACGTTGACATACAGTAGAGCAATATTTTGATTTACCGGCTGTTAAACGTTTTCTACAGTTTGTTGCATGACATATCTTTTTAGACATAGTTTCCTAAGCTTTTTGTAAATGTTTGTGTAATGATAATTATATGGTAACATACCATTAATTACAAACATAGAAAGCCATTAATTAATTACAAGTGAAGTTGTAATCGGGATACAGAAAGTCTGGAATCGGTCAAACGATAACGTAGAAACGCAAACCAGATACTCAAGGATTAACGAAAACTTTTTATTATTCGGACTTCCTTTAATAGCCCGCTATATCCAAAACCCCCTTTAGTTACAACGTTTTACTAGAATATTTTTTTCTACTTACATATATATACATGGGGGTGGCACATTAACATGTGTGGGTCATACGTACATAGGTACACAGGTATCATGTAGGTGTATGGACATATATAGTTACTGTGAAGTGTCTTATGGTTCTAAGTTACACAATATACATACTAGATATGGTAGTACGTTAATTAAATACCCCTATATGTAGTTAAGTTAACTTCTTCTAAACAGATATGAACTCTTAGACAATTGGAAGGTAGTAGGGGGAAACACCACTAGATATGGTATGCACTAGATGTAGTGTCATCGGCAACAACCACAAGATGTAGTAGGGGAGAGCTGTGTCTCGGGGGAAGTAATAGTATTTAACCCCTTACTAAAGTAAGGGGATTAAATACATTAGTCCTGTTGAAAGGAGCTGAAAATGGTTTGTGAAAATTTTGAGAGTTGTGGGAACTTCCTATATAACTTTGAAAGTTCAATAGACATTGATGACGGTAATTTTATTAGTCGTAAATATTATTGTCCTAGTTGTTACAAAGAAATAAACGTTGACTTGGCGAATGACGAGTTGGCGACAAGTTAGGGTATTTAACCCCCTACTAAAGTAGGGGGATTAAATCCCTATGAGAAAGGACGATATGACTGAATTACTTGACGCTTGGGACTATGTCCCAAATACTTATTGTGCCGTTTGTGAAGTCAAAATTGACTACTCTGTTAATCAAAAGATTAACATTGGTTGGACAGAATGGGACATGAACCCGTGGGGCGACACCCGTTGGGCTTGTGGGCTTGAATGTTCCTACGATTTGGCGCTGAACGGTTAGTATTTAACCCCTTACGGAGTAAGGGGATTAAATACAACCCCTTGAAAAAACAAAGCATGAACCCATTGTGGTGGAGCGATGAAGTAGATATCCAATATCTCACCTACTGTGTGTAGGTTGACGTTCTCTTGTATGTGAGAGCGTCAAAGTACACATAACACATACGAAAAGGAGTTCAGAAATGAGCAAATTGATAAATACAACAACAACAACCGTATATAACGTTCGCAAGGACGATAATACGCCAATCAAGGGATACTACATTGTCAAAGACAATGAGAGTAAAGAATACTTTGTATCCAACGTGCAGGTAGCAGACATAAGCGAATTAACAGGCGAAAATACTGTTTCTCCTATGACTAAAAACTACACAGACGCACAAGATATGGTTAAATTGTTGGGTGCAGACGCTACACTCAAGCACATTACACCTGAGGGATTGACTAAAATCCGTTCCGATAGAGGTAAAAAAGCTTGGGCTAAGAAAAAAGCACTCGTTAAAGCGTAGTAATTATCTCGCACACCCTCGTAATGGGGGTGTGTAGGATACTTATGCGAGTATCAAGTAATTACTTAACCCCTTACAAAGTAAGGGGATTAAGTAATTAGATTGGAGTAAAAATGGTAGAACCACTAACGCCTGAACAGGTAGCAAACATGACAGACGAGCAAAAAGAAGCTCGTTTACAAGAGCTTATGATTGCAAACTTAAGTACATTGAACAATGACGAATCTTTTACAGATGATGTCACGGCAGTACTTGAACAAAACGGTTTACATCATAGCGATGTAGAAAAAATTCGTGATGAAATTGTGTCTATTGCACAAAATTATTTCGGAGAAGTTAGCTAAACGTAATTAATTAACCCCTTAATTTATTAAGGGGATTAATTAATTAGATTGGAGCGTAAATGTTATGCGATAACTGTCGTCAAGCGAATTACCGACATCAAGGTATTTACGCAAATGCGAAAAGTAACGTGTTAGAAATGGTATTTTGTCCACAATGTGGGTATAGTACTGTAAAAAAGTCAAGTTCAAAGCGATACTTGACAAGTGAGAAAACAGAAAGCGAGGTGTCACATGGGTGACAGAGCAACTGTACTATTGTACAGTCAAGACGAAAGAGGTTACAGTTATTCACCTGTAATCTACACACATTGGAGGGGTTCTAATGTGGAAGAAACAGTCAGTAAAATGCAACGTATGTATATGGAAAATGACGCTGATAGAAATATGAACCCCGAATTTAGGCAAGAAATAGAGAGAGTGTTCCCTATTTTGTGCGTTTATATGGGTCAAAACGGACATAATCCGAGTGTTTTTAACTTTGATTTTGCTCGTGAATTTACTGATGAGCTACCAACAGCCAACGATATGCCGATTGTGGCTGATGATTGGGGATTGTATCTCATAAATGTAATGACATTAGACGGAGTTTGGTCTCAATTTTCATGGGATGAAGTGTCATGAACAGTTGGCAAGGGTTATTTATAGTAATAATGTTAATTCCTATTGTCTTATTAACAATAGAATACATAGTTAACGTTGTTATTTACGTTAAAAAAACACGAGAGGGGCTTAGTGATGAGTTCCTCTCACTTATACGAAAGGAAGAATAATGGCTAAACATACATATCATGTAGGCGAAGCGTCTGTGGACGAAAGACATTGGACTATATCGTCTACACAATTACTTACACAAGAAGAAATAAATGACGCATTTTGTAATGCTGATTTTGAAATGGGTAACAAGCCACAAAACATAATACTTGACACAGGTGCTGAAGTAACAGTTGTCTTTGAAGGTGTTGAGTTTGGTGATGACGCACAAGTTAAATTGTACGATGGCGAACTTAGAGAGAAAGAATAATGGAAGAACTTTATAAAGCATTAGATAAATTAGTAGAAAAAAACATAATTATTGACTATGAATTATCAGATGATTTTGGTAATGGTTGGATAGATATGTACTTAAAACTAGAGGAAGAAGAATAATGGCTACTAAAGAATGTGAACTTTGTAGTAGTACAGATGACCAAAGTTCTATTATAAAAGTATATGGTGAATGGTTTCACGAGGACTGTTTAGATGACGCTATTGCAGACGCAAAAGTACAAGAACAAGAACATCGTGAAATGATGAAACATCATGGCGAATACGATGAACCCCCATCAGGTATGACAGAAACACAGCAAATCATGGCAGACCAATTAGACGCAGGGTACGAGTATTGAAAAGTAATTAATATTTAACCCCTTAACTTGTTAAGGGGATTAAATATAATTAGAAAGGGAAATTATGATTCACAAACATGGTTGGTCTCGTTACGCTAAAGACGTTAAAGAGACCGATGAATTACTTACGAAAGGGAATAAGTTTGTACCTGTAATAGCAGTAAGTCGTGCATTTGGCAAGACAACTATTACATACGGTGATAGTAAATCACCCAAGCAAAAGACGTTTACGGATTGGAACACCGTAGTTATTAACGAAAAAGTGTGGCGTAAACACACAAAAGAAACGCAATAAATATAGCTATCTACGTACATTACCCCTTTATGTACAGTAGGTAGCTTGTAGCACATAATAAAGGTTGGTAGTTCATTACTACCTAGACACGAAACAACTAAACGCAGACCTCGTTAATTGTGTGTTACAAGCTATCTATACGTACGTAGCTTACAGTTCAGACACAACATACGAAAGTATTGTTTGTTTCATGCCCAAATCTGGACTGTGAGGTATGTATATACCAGAAAGGGGTGACATATGTTACCTAACGGTATGGCTAGACAAGAGCCACCACCAATACGCAAAGGTGGAAAGCAACCTAAAATTTTGTCAGACGACAAAGTTAAGGTGTTGTTAAATAACCCGAACATGTGGTACGTAGTCGCTACTTTACCTAAGTGGAGTAGTGGTGTTGTCGGAAACATACGGAGTATGCAACAACGAAACATAAGTCACTTGAAAGACAAAGGTTCTTTTGAGTGTAAGCAAAGAAAAAACAACGAGGGTGTGGACTTATACATTAGGTTCGTACCGATTGGAGAATAACAAATGAGCAAAAAACAAACGTGTTGGGACTTAGTGTCCTACGTAGTAGGAAAATCAGATAGAGTACTTTTGTACGGACCTCCGGGTACAGGCAAAACTTACTCTGCTGTAAAACAAAATGCACCATTGAACATAAACGGTGACGCTAACGTATTTCAGTTAGTCATGACCGAAGAAAGTACAAGTGCAGACTTACAAGGTTTTTATCAGATAGGTGAAAATCAACAGTTTGAATGGAGTGACGGTATTGCTGTACAAGCATGGCGTAACGGTGGTAGATTGGTTATCAATGAGATAGACCACGCTTCACCAGACGCTATGACATTCTTACATGCCATATTGGATGACAAAGATATTGCAGGTATCACACTCAACAACAAAGAAAAAGAAACTGTTCGTCCAAGCGAAGGGTTTACTGTGATAGCTACGTCTAACGCAGACCCAGAGAGCTTACCACAAGCACTCAAAGACAGGTTCCCTGTTGCTATACACATAGATGAGATACATCCTAAAGCATTGGAAAAATTTCCAAAAGCGTGGCATCAAGCTATTAGTGATACATCTTTATCTACTGATGAGGGTGAACGTATCTCTATTCGTAAATGGGATGAGTTCTTCAAGTTACAGGAGCAGGGGTTAGACATTGATACAGCAGGGTTAGTAGTCTTTGGCGATAGAGCAGAAGAACTATTAGACGCTATCAAGTTAAGTGAAGCAGAATAATGCGACACAGACCATTCCCCGAAATAGTCACAGGAGAAAGAGATTGGGAAGTATACGAAGATACTAAACAACCTCGTACGGACATGACCAATAGGAAAATGTACGTACCCCTAGATGACGAGTGTCACAAGTGTGGTGTAAATCACGGACGTGTAATCAGACGACATGAGTTAGGTCATGTCAAGTGGTCACCTAGAAGCTTTGGTAAAATTCCCAAAGGCGTTCATGAAGAAGCTATACATTTGCTAGAAGAAATACGTGTCAATCACAGACTAACGTATGCAGGTATTCCTATGAATGCACCACATACATGTTTAGATGAGGTTGACGCCTTCACAAGACAACTTGTAGAGAAAGGTAGTATTACAGACTTAGTCAAGTATGGATTAGCTTGTATCTATTTCATTGAAAAAGTATGGTACAAAAGTAATTTTGCTTCAAGTTATACACGTGTAAAAGATAACGAGTATGGCTATGAGTATGTTTCTTTTATAAAAGCTATTACAGATGAGATAAATAGTCATACTCTTAAACACAGCCGTGTTCAAGATTTAGAGTTTGCTATGGATAAAATATCTTATTTTCATCTACGCATGGTACATACAAGTACTAAATCTGTAAGTATAACACATAAACCTGCATGGGCTAGAGTTAAAAAACTAGCAGTAGAGTTGTCTGAGTTATTTGATTTGTTTGACGAAAAACCACAAGACGATGTGCGTTTGTCTGATGATGACAAAGAAAAACTTGAGGAAGCATTAGAAGAAACAGGTGATTTACAGGATGCTTACGAAGAAGCTGAACTTAATTCACCTAAGAATATATCTATGCTTAAAGACCGTAACAAGAATGACTATAACGAAATCATTTACAGTTATGATAATAGTGAAGCTTTATGGGCAGATTATACATTACATAAACCTGCGTTAACTATCAACATGAGTAACAAAATTCGTACAGGTTACACAAATGTTGCTAAAGACAAAGGTGTTGCACCTAGAAAAATTCACAGATACACAGTAGATAGAAAGATATTCACACGTAAACATAATACATACGGTGGAACTATCCTGATTGACGCTAGTGGTTCTATGAACTTTAACGGTCAAGACATACTAGATGTCATGAATGAAGTACCTGCTGTGACTATTGCAATGTACAACTATTATGGTTGGAACAACAATAAGAAATTAGGTGACATACGTATTATTGCTAGAAATGGTAGACGTGTTAATGATGAATACTTACACGAGCATACTGGTGGTGGTAATTACATTGACTTACCTGCACTTGAATGGTTAGGCAAACAAACACCTAGACGATTGTGGGTATCTGATATGCAAGTTGTAGGATTTAATGGGACAGGCAAGCAAAATCTACAACAATGTATGGAAGCATGTAATAAATATAACATCATGCGACTAGCAGACATAGACGAGGTTAAGTCTTTCGCTAGAAAATTAAATGTAGTAAGGTAAAGGTAGTGCTTACGTTTCACGCAAGTGATACGTAGGTTTCCTTTCCCTATGTACAGTAAGCACAGAGATAAGAATAGAGCGTAAAGAGAACTTACGACAGGTCTTTTACCTATGACTGTTCTTTCAGGATATCTTCGTCATGGGTTTTGTTACCTTCATGAACACTTATCTCTAGCTTTCTTTTAGTTTATTGTATTTATTTTTTATTCATGTATAATTATTTACATGAAAGAAATAGATAAACTACTAGAAGAAGCCGAACACGGTGTAAAAGATAATTTCGTTGAACGAAAAATTACACCAGAAGCACGTGAGTTCTGGGACACACTCATTGAGAGAGTACGTAACGGAGTTGATGTGAAACCTTATCGTATAATAAACATATTAAAACGTGAGTTTGATATAGAAATATCCGATAGTGCCATGCGTAAGTACATCAAGAAGGTGTCTGATGGCAAGTAATAAAGATAAAGAACTAGCTAGATTATTAGCTGATGCTGAGAGCGAGCGAGTAAAAGAGCTAGAAGATACTAACATCAAGTTGTTACGACAGCTTGATAAAGCTAAGAATAAAACTGAAAAACTTGTTGAAGCTGTGTACGAAGCAGTCAAAACAAGTATCACAACTTACCGAAAAGGTAATGTTCCTAAGCCCAAGTTAGCCAAGAAGAAAAAAGTTGGCGAAGAAATAGCTTGTGCCGTATTGTCTGATGTGCAACTTGCAAAAATTACACCAACATACAATACAGAAATAGCTGAAGAACGTGTTGTACGATATGCACATAAGATAGTTGACTTAGCTAATATCCAACGGCAAGCACACAATGTAAATAAAATTGCTGTGTTTTGTGTTGGTGACATAGTAGAGGGAGAGCTTATATTTCCCGGACAAGAACATCTAATAGACAGTTCATTGTACAGTCAAGTGACTGTTGATGCACCTAGAATTTTGACACAATTCTTTGACATTCTATTAGCTAACTTTGAGGAAGTGCAAGTTCATTGGGTAATCGGTAATCATGGACACTTGGGTGGACGTTCAAGAAAAAACTACCACCCTGATAGCAATGCCGACAGAATGTTAGGCAAGATATTAGACATGATATACGATAGCGAAAAACGAATTACATTTTCTATACCTGATAGTGTAAATGCAGACAACCATTGGTTTGACATTGCAGATTTAGGAGAGAAATGTAAGTTCTTTCTATGGCACGGAGATAACGTCAGAGGTTTTGGTGGTTTCCCGTGGTATGGATTTGGTAAAAAGATAATGGGTTGGAAAACACTAGCTAGTAACGGACTTATGCCCGACTTTAACTATGCTATTGCAGGTCATTTTCATACACCAAACACACAATACATAAACGATGTACGACTATGGATTAATGGAAGTACGGAAAGTTACAATACATATGCGTTAGAACAACTTGCAAGTATGGGTAGACCATGTCAATACTTACTGTTTTGTAAGCCAAAGCATGGAGTAACTGCTGAATACCTTGTAAATTTAGAAGATGTATAGGTATAATATATAGTATATGGCAAGTAATAATGTCAAAGAAGTAACGAACCATGAGTTGATTGGTATAGAATACTCAGGTGATACACCTGTTTTAATATATCGTGCAGAAGATGGAGCAATTCACTTCAGTAAATTAACACGTGGGGTTACACGCTTAAGCAAATAAATATAAATCATTAATTTAATTCCTTAACTTGTTAAGGAAATTAAATAATGATAGAAAGGAGAACGTGATGGCTACAAAGCCAGTTAAATTGTTGTCCCCATTTCCCAAGTCAGTTGTTAAAAAAGCACCTGCAGGGAAGTTTGGCGACTACGTTCCACACAGTATCTACGTAGAAAGACTACGTGATAGCGAAGTAAAATACTCATGGACATGTGAACCTATATACGGTACACATAAAGGTGAGAAAAGAATAGTTGGTGCTAAAGGTACTATAACTATTGAGGATATGGGTAGTTATGATGGCTTCGGAGACGTTGACACATTTAAACTAGACAGTCCTAAACACAACGATGGTACAAATCTAAAAGATGCAGAGAGTGACGCTTTCAAACGTGCTTGTATGCGTTTTGGTTTAGGTGTTGAGCTATGGTCGGGTTCAGATACAACTGAGGAAGAACATAATGCACAACCTCTAGCTACTATGAGTGACCCAGACACCGACAATGTTATGGTGACAAAGGTTGACATGCGTAGAAAAGAGAACAAGTCCGAACCTGTACCAATCAAACCTATTGAGGAAGTATCAGAAGGGGAAGCACCTTTTAACGATACCTCTACACATACCGATAATGGTAAAGTCAAACTCATTGACGACACCATTGACAGGATTATGGAGGGGTATGACGAAAAGACACAAGTGTTTGCTTTAGACTTAGCAGATAACTACAAAAAAGTCATGAAGTATCCCGATAAATCTCAATGGAGTAATAAGCAGATAGATGATTATGTAGCTAAAATAGAGCTTGGATTATCTTCTACTGCCAATAAAGTAGATGACGATGATGACCTTATAACTAAGGTATCAGGAATATTAGGAGGTGTTGTGGAAAAATCACAGCAACAAAATGATATCAAGACAGACCTTAAATGTCCTTTTTGTACAGGCAAGGTGTTTGATAACAGAAAAAGTAAACTAACCGAGAAGTCACCAGACTTCAAGTGTGCTGCAAAAGCAGTTGATGAATGCCCTGCACACACAGGTAAGTTTCCAAAATCATGGTGGTTAAACTCATCAGACTTGCCACCCGAATGGGGAGTAAGTGCCTAATAAAAAAGTTGACTATAAACGTCAAGGTATGCTGAATAAACGTAAAGGTAGACGGAAACAATTAGAAGCGTTACGTCAGTTACGTATGCCCGAACCTAGTCTGTATCACTTACGTGTACATGAAGAAGGATGGGCAGAAGCATTCATTAGATGTGAAGTCAAAGCAGGTAAACAAGTTGAAACGTTATGGAATAGGTATCTGAAAGCTAAAGAGCAATCAGATACCAACTTGCCAAACGATGAAAGACCCTTTGTGTTTATAGCTAAACCCGATGGGACAAGTGAAGGACTTGTTATATTTAACATAAAAGACTTAGATGAATTTTGTGTTGCATACAGCTTACACATAAGTGGTAGGAAGTATAAGAAACCTGCACTATACGAAGAAGAATGATTGAATTACTTATAAGTTGTGTTCTTACTTTCCCAATAAGTACAGACACACTAGAAAAATATGTAATTTGTCATGACGTAAAAGAGAAAGTACAACATGTTGAGGAGTGGATACCGACAGTCAGTACGTACTTCAAAGAAGAAGATATTGTACAAGCTATGACAGTAATCTATTGCGAAAGTAGTGGTAGATATACTGCATACAATGACAAAAACAAAAACGGTTCTAATGATTTAGGACTGTGGCAATTCAATAACCATACATGGGATTGGCTTTCAAACAAGTTAAGTATAAAAGATAACAGAGTTAATCCTGTGGTGTCTACACGTGTGGCTAGTTGGCTAGTCTATAACGATGGATGGCACCATTGGAACTCTAGTAAGGAGTGTTGGAAAAATGCCGAACATATTTACCGACCCAAAAGAAATAAAAGTATGGGCGATACAGCTAGCTAATGCTTGTGGTGGACAACGTGTTGTTCAAGATAATGTATTACAAGAAGCAGACCCAGAAAAAGTAAGCAAACTATTGTTTGAGTTCTTACAAGGTTTTGAACAAACAATATTAGACAATCGTAGAAAGGCAGAAGAAGAATGAGTGAACTTACATTTGATTTTTACCCTAGTGGTGAAGATGTATTAGATAAAATGGAAGAACTAGCGCAACTAGAGTTAGAACATTTAGAGAAAACTAAAGCTAACGGCATTGCGTTTTGGACAGATGCACAGATGGCTACATACAATGTGAAGAAACAGATGTACAAATTGTTTCTACATAAAGTAAAAACATGGCAACATGAAGTAGAGCGTGCAGAAATAAGAGATGACATAGCACGTGAAGGTTCTATGGATTTTCAATCACCGTTTTAAAATGATTGAAATATACATGTTGAAGTATGAAGAAGATGGAAAGTACCATGAAATATTTTCTACCGATGTTTACAAACTAGAAGATGTTGTAGATGACTGGGACAAATATGGTAAAGATACTTCTTTAGATACAATAACAAAGTACACATATGAACACTTAGAACAGTTTATTAGATTAGTAAATGTTTTATCTACACCTTACAAAGACGGTAGTATGTGGCTGAAAAGAGCTAATTTACAATGAAAGAAGTTAGTCCACAAGGCGAACATAACAAACTCAATGATGCTGAGCGTATAAAAAACTATATACCTTTTGCAGAAGATGTGTTTGAAAAATACTGTACGGATAAGAATATGAAGTATCGGCAGTTACATCTTAATGACAATGCAGATTTTGCAGAAAGTCCAATACCAATGTGGGCTAAGATGTCACCGTTTCTTAAATCTTTCCCCGATTACTTTGTGTACAATGATAAAAAACAAATGTTAGTAGAAGTAAAGTCTTCACCTAAAGTAAAAGTTAAAGACTTGTTGCACTACTGTGCTGTACATACAATGTATGCAGAAGGACATGCAACAGATTACTACATAGCATTTTGTTTCAAAGACGGTACTGTTAAGTTTTATACAGTAGAAGAATTATTAGGTCTAATACCTATTGCAGAATATAAACAATATCATGATGGAAGGAGATACTATGACTTCACAAGTGTCACAAAAACAAATAGATAAAGCTGCACGAAAAACTGCTTTAAATTTGCAAGCTTTAATGGCTGAAGTTGATGAGGGATTTAATGCACATGTACGATGTATTGTATGTAACGAACAATACAGACATCACATAGACACTAAACCGTGTGTTGATGACGACAATCCTAAACAGATTATACGTAAAAACAGATGGCGTGGAACTAGGATTGTTAAATGAATGACAGTTATAAACCTTTACCTGATGAAGTAGAGATTAGGCAATCAATAATAGATGGAGTTGGTTTATTTGCTAAAGAACCTATACGTGCTAACTCAACATTAGGTGTTACTCATGTAGCTAATGAACAGTTTCAACACGGGTTTGTACGTACACCATTAGGTGGCTTTATCAATCATAGTGAAAATCCTAATTGTATATTAGAAGATGTCTTTAATCTTAAATGTATTAAGACACTTGTAGACATTATGCCTGATGAAGAACTAACAGTTAAATACCATTTATATACTCCTAAAATAAAAGAAATACTATGACGGAAGATATATCAGCTATCAGAGAACAAGCCCTAGAAAGAGCAGGAAACGCCTGTGAGTGGGCAAATTGTGGCAGTAATAAATGGTTAGAGCTAGCACACATAAAAGATATTGGTATGGGTGGTAACCCTACAAGAAAGTTTGACATAGAAAATGTAGCTATGTTGTGTAAATGGCACCATGACATATACGATGGTCGCCAATCTATGGGTACTAAAGTAGCTTATCGTGAATTATTACGTGGATATCTAAACAGATATAGTGATGTTAACGAGTGACTACCACTTAACTTTGTCTGCCCAATACGCAGCAGACATCTTTCCCTTTTTAATGTTCTTTGCATGACGTGCTTTAAAAGATTTACGTCTTGCTTTTGATTTAGCGTCAGTCTTTTTACCTGCACCAGATACACCTTGTTGTCCAAATCTAATCAACTTAACCTTGTCACCTTGTTTAGCTAATACTGCATGTGACTTACTAGCTTTAGGTGTACGCTTTGGTTTATTGTATCCCGAAAACTTTTCGCCTCTATACTCAATCATTTTTTAATTTTCTTAACTTTTCCGTTAACAGTTCTAGCAAACTTGTGCGTTTTAGTTTCACGTATAAGGGTACCGTAATGACGTTTACCACCCCACATCCAACTTACCTTAGCCATTAGTATCTCTTAGTTTTTTTCTTAACTTTATAAGATTTTTTCTTACCGGTTTTTTTATTAACTGGCATACTATTCTCCGTATCTCTTACTTACTTGATTTAGCGAAGCTTGATATGCTTTACGGTATTCATTATTAGCTTCTGCTCGTCTCTGGAAAAATGTACTACGCTTTGCATATGCTTTAGCTTTCCTTAGTACTTCTGGTCTAGCACTACCTTGATTAAGTAGTTGTTTAGACGCTTTCCTAAATTCACTAGCTAATGCTAACTCTTTCACAATAGAACTTTGCAACTGTTTTTCTAGTTGCTTATTCTTTTCAGGGTCACCGTAACTGTAGTTTTTTTTCTTAGCCATTACTTACTAACTTTAGGTTTAGGACCAATTTGTTTTTTAGCAAACTCTTTAACTACTACAAGTGCAGCAGCACCACCGGATAAGGCAGCGAGTTGTACAGCATCTGCGTCTACACCAACTAATGGTGCAACTGTAAGTGCTGATATAAATGCTTCAACAAAAGTCCAAACTGTTTTGCTTAGAACGTCTTTGTATTCTTTGCTCAATTTATAACTCCATGCTTCGTTCCAAGGTGTCCACCTAACATCTTTCTTAAACGTCCCATCTTGGTTTCTTTTCCTACTATTTCTTGCAAACATTATCTATTATATTTGTAAGACTTGTTAATACTTGTACCGTAAAGTTTCATTTTTGATTTCTTTTTTTTAGGTAAAGAACTTGCGTATTTATTTACATCGTATATGTCTTTAGCTATAAGAACTTGACCTACGACTGGTACTAATCTTGTTGCACCTTTAGTAGCTACTTTAGCACCTAACATTACTGCTCTTTTAGCAGCAGGAGATAATCTCTTACTAGCTTTTGCTAAGTTGACAGGACTATTAGCGCCATATTTATAACCACCAATTTGTCCTTTAGCAGGTTGAGGTGTTTTAATTTTTTGTCTACTAACAGGTTGCTGACTTGGAGATGGGTTAGTTTTATATTGACTAGGTTCCGGTTGACCAATACCTATCCCTGCTTTTTTTTGTGCTGCACGTAAAGCTTTAGCTCGTTTTTGTGAAATTTCACCAAGACCTACAGGATTTTTAGACAAACCTTTTTGTCTAGTTTTAGGTACAAAAGTTGTATTAGTAGGTATACCTGCTTCAGCTGCACGTCTTTGTGCTGCTGTCATGGGTTTACCACGTTTAATATTTTTATCAAACTTTACTTCAACACCTTTTTTAGCATAATCTTTTTTAAACATGCGTGGTCTATTAACCATATATTTTTTTGCTAAATCTTTTTTAAGGTCTGTATATATGTACTCATTCATTTGAGCAACTTTAGGTTTGTTTGATACTTTATATTTTTTCTTAGCCATTATCTAATTATCCTACCATTTAGCATAGCATTTGTCTTTATAACATTGCCATTTATTTCTTGTAATTTTTCATACATGTCATCTATATTGATAGAAGTATTGTTTACATTATCTGACAAGTTAATTTTACTATATTCTATAGTAACTGGTTTACCTTGTAATAACTCTGCAGATACTTTAGCGTACAATTTTTTGTAAGCTTTGACACTAGAACCTACCATACCATTAAAACTTACATCTAAGTCTTGTTGAGTGTCACCAACAATTAAACATCCGCTCGTGTGTTCATCAGTATTACCCGTATGTATAAGAATATATTCAAAGCCGGGTACGTTTTGTAACCATAACATTCCATAATGCGCATTTTTATAACGTTCAGAATATTTTGCATGAAAGCCACCTACTTTACGAAACTTTATAGAGTATTTTCCTTCAGGTATACAAGTCTCGTGCATAACTTTAACATCTTGATACTGGTCTTCTAGTGTATAACACTCAAAAATACCATCTATGTATAACAAACCATTAGTTGCGTCTTTACCAAACTGCGTCCTAATAACTTGTAACTTCATTTACTTGCCGCCACAACAGCCGCCACCACAACATTCCATGTTAATCTCCTTGTCTAAAACTAATTGTTAACAACCATATAAGAAGTGTAATCAATGTAGCTAATCCTGTAATTTGTTGTGCAGAACCAGTAAGTGTTAATGTAGCAATAACTAAACCAACCAAAGTCCAACTAAGGTTAAGTGTTTCTTTTATTATAGATACAATCCAATTACTTATTTTCTTAAACATTGCCTCTCCTAAATATAAAAGCTGCCATAGTAGCTATTCTAGTCAAAATAACTGGGACTACAACTTCTTGAGCTTTTTCCTTTTGGTCATTAGTCATGTCATTACCTATGTCACTAAAGTTTATTTCTTGTATGTCAATATCTATAAAAGTTTGTATTGGATTGTCTATAAAGGTTTCAAACTGTACTTCAGTAACTACATCAGCTAATGTATAGTTTTCTACGTCTGCATTTTCTACAGCACGTTCAACATATTCTTTTACAGCTTCTGCTATAACCTCATCATCTTTAACAGATTCAGCAATAATAGCTACATCCTCTGCCTCTACCTGTAATACTTCAGCGACAACTTCTACCTGTTCTTCAGTAAGCTCTGCAACATCTGCT
>Ga0208645_1000742_pt1 | contig 32378 bp, 41 predicted proteins | sample VirMetDEL_Sep_01_FD_184519 | JGI IMG/M metagenome (GOLD analysis project Ga0208645, IMG submission 184519) | Aqueous microbial communities from the Delaware River and Bay under freshwater to marine salinity gradient to study organic matter... | ecosystem: Environmental > Aquatic > Marine >... | reverse complement strand
GTCTCTTATCAAATCGGTGTCCGCCTGGTCGCTGATACTCTCGCGCCGGAACGGCTCAAGCGCTGTCAGCTCTTCCCAGTCTGGAGTCACCGTCGCCGCCGCGATCGTCTTCCGTCGATCTCGCCACAGAATCAAGCGGTCGTCTCCGTTCCCATGAGTCGCGGCGAAGGCGTAAGCGGTATACTCATGATCTCGATCGCGAGACCCTCCCCAAGCTCTGATCAGTGCGCGGAACTCGCGGAACATATCTGGAAGCATCGTCTTGGGAGCTCGCGCGCTGGCGACTCGCTGGAGACCTGACCATGCGAAGAGCGGTCGAGGTCGCTTGGCGAGAGCGCGGAGAGTCTGCACCAAGTTCTTCCCGCGTGCGCTGGCGAGGGGATAGTCGGCGCCGCTTCGGTTCTCTCCTAGTGGCGTGATCTGGAGCGTCCCGAAGTGATTCTGGTCGACCTGACCAGCGGCGAGAGGAGAGGTGAGCGGGAGCCAGTGAAGGGATATATATTCGATGATCGTTCCCGTCGAGCTGCTATGAATCGCCTTAGCTGTGATCTCCGCGTAGTCGTTCGACTGGGATCCAGTGGAGAGCGTCGCGCGATACCAAGTGGCGACGTTGCTCGTGATATTGATGGTGGCGGTGTTGCTGTTCTCGGCCTCGGTGAAGACGATCGATCCCGTCCCGACGTTGTTGAGCTTCGCCTTCACCAGAATTACAAGCGTCTGATGTGCATCGCTGGGGACGGGGACGCGCCAGATACAGTTGTAGTCCGCGGGCGTTCCTAGGACAGAGAAGACCGCGCCCTGATAGCCCTGGCTCACGACTGGAGAGCATCCAAGGTGAGCGTGCGTGAAGTTGACCAGTTGAGTCAGCTTCTGGATCGTCTCCGACTCGATCACCTGACCAGAGACGACCGCGTCAGGAGAGGGGACAGCGCCCGCGCCGCTAGTTGGAAGAACGAAAGTGTTCGCCATGAGACCCCCAAAAGATAGACGCGTGTCTACCTTACTTGATCATGCTCGATCGTGACAGATAGAGGAACACGGCGACGGATCCTAGTCGGATAGTTGAGGTCAAAGGAGTTCTCCATCAATCGCCCGATATATCGCCCGCGCTCGTCTTGGATCGAGTAAAGCGGACCATAGTTGCCGACGACATAGGTTGAACCGAAGACGCTCATCGGCGCCGCATGTCGTCGAGAATCTCCCCACTCTCCATAATAGGTGAGCGCCTGCCCTGGTCCGGTGTAGGGAGCGAAGCGCTCGACGAAGTGTTGATAGAGATCTCGCTCGTCCGCCGCCGCATCGAGGAAGAAGTCGACGCGACTCCGCGTATAGGTTCCGAGCTTGTTCGAGACCATCGATCCGCCAAGTCGGCGCCGCCTCGTCGCCATCGTCTCAACCGAGAGCTGATGACGCTCGACGGGTCGAGTAGGGATCAGGACCGTCGCGCAAGGATAGGTCGCCTTGAGGCGCTCATAGCTGGAGCCGATCACCGTCGTCGAGGTCTCGTCTCCAGTGAAGCCCAGAAGATTCCGAAGCGCTGTGGAGCTCCACGTCAGATCAGTGACAGCGGTTGGATAGGAGACGACCGCATAGCCCTCTTCATCGATCAGCCATCGAATCGAGTTGAGTCCGCTTAGGCTCATGATCGAGGTATCGCGCGCGCTCAAGTTGTTCGTGCCGTTCGCGTCGTCTACATCGCCGACCGATCCAGCATCGCGGAGCGCGACCCTCAAGTCTTGATATTCTCCGTCGATTGTTACGTCGACGTCGTTCTCTGAATCTGGATCGACGTTGAACTCGAACGGGCCTGCGACTCTCCCTCTGATCCAGTCGTTCGGCGCGACCACTTGATGAGCTCCGCCGACGAGAGTCGAGGAGATCGAAGCGGTCCCGAATCCGAGATAATCGGTGCCGGTCTTTTGCTGAAAATCGAAGGCGCGGTCTGTATTCGAGATCACGATTTTATCATCTGCGTTGATCGTCGCGCTCCAGGTTCCCGCCGTTCCCGATCCCGCCGCCGTGAGGTAGTGGTCGATCGTGTCGGCGATCGTCTGGCTCGCGCTGTAGCCGTTCAGAAAATCGATCATATCGGCGTAAATCGTCGAGGCCATCGTGATGTTGATGGCAGTCGACCCGCGTTGATAGAGCGTCTCTCCGGAGAGGCCTCGAAGGTCGACCGCTGTCATCAGAGCGAAGTTAGGCGCGCTGTCACTGCTAGGCATTTAAGCCCCCCTTAGACGGACCGCGCCGCGACGCGGAGTATTGATAGCCTGAACCACGCGGTCAGCGAAGGCCCGCTCCGCCGCCGCCTTCGTGTCATAAATGACCGCTTGACCCATATTTACATTAATCGTCACGCCGCCGCGCTCTTCGTCTCGGTCGAAGTCTCGATCTCTGATCGATTGAGCAGCTCCAGTGGGAGACGCTCCAGCTCCGCCGCCGCCTCCACCGCTCGCGGAGAGTGCAGAACCAGCGGAACCAGCGGCGATCGCTGCGGCGCCGAAGAAGGCCGCCGCCTTGAAGTGACCTGCCGCCTCCGCTTGTCCCCCTGGCGTGAAGAGCGCCGCTGTCCCCTTAGCGGTCTGCATAATCGCCTCGACTCCAGCTTGGAGCGCGATAGCCTTGAGAGCTTCACCCACAGCAGCGGAAACGCTCTCTCCGCTTTGGAGTGCAGCGAGTGAGGCGAAGACCAGACCTTGCCCGAAGTTCTCAACCGCTGCGGTTACTTTGTCGAGAGGAGCATTGGCTAACATCTGAAGCGCTTCGGCCTCTTGTCTGGTCAATTCAATCGACCGTTGAAGAGCGTCGATCCGTTGCATCTCCGCCGCGCGCCGGTCGGCTTCTTGCTTTTCTTCAAGAGCCATGAGCTCGCGCTGGCGATTAATCTGGGCGGTCTCCAGTTGAGTCTCCGTCGTCGCCGCTCTTTGGGCGCTCTGAAAGCGGAGCTCGATCAGCTGCCTTTGTTGCTCGATTCCTTTTGTCGCTAGTCGTATCCGAGCTTCTGCGAGCTTCTGCTCATCGGCAAAAGCTCGATCAGCCGCCGCCTTTCTAGCCGCTGCTTCTTGCGCGCGCCCCGCTTCCCTCTGCGCTCGATCGGCTTTGCGGAGTGCTCGAATCTTCGCGCTGGCGACTCGCTCCGCTTGCCAAGACGCTTTCTCATACTCTTGGTCACTAGCAGCCGACTCCACAAGAAGTCGTTGTCTCTCCGCGAGTTCTCGACGAATGAGAGCGATTCTTTGTGAAGTTGTCGATGCCTCTATTGAGAGCGCTTCTCTTTGAAAGCGCTCTCCGAGCGCTAGCATCTGTTTATTTGCCCGCAGTTGATCTTCAACAGCTTTAGTCGCTGCTTCTTGTTGCTTCTGAAGAGCTGCGCGACCTCTAGTTTCTATCAGTTTCTCGACAAGCTGTGTCTGCTCTCGGCGCGATTGCATCGCCTTTTGAGTCATCCCATCAAGAGCCTCTTCAGCCTCATTGAGATTCATCGTCGCGACTCTTAGCCGCGCCCTAGCTGCAACACTTTGTTGTAGGAAGTATGCTTCAGTGTGCGTCCGCTTCCGGATCATGTCGACTTCAGCTTGAGCTTGAGCAAAAGCCTTCTGCACTCGCTGGAGTCTCTGACCTTCGACGCCTTCGCCTTCTCTGATCTTCTGTATGTATTCAGTCTGCGCTTTTGATACGCGCGTCAGCTGCATCAGCCTCTGTCTCTCGGCTTTTGTCAGAGTGATATTTTCGTCGGCGAGACGCTCCATCACACTGGTAAACTCCGACGCCGCCGCCTTGAGCGCTTCCATCCTAGTCTCAAGGTCTTGCGAGTTGTTTACATACTGGCGCACCGCTTGAACGACCGCAAAGATCGCGGTCCCGATCGCGGCGATAGGACCGAGCATCGAGACAAAACTCGCGCCCGCTGTCTTTGAGGCAGTGGATAGGCCGCCGATCCCTTCAGTGAGTGTCCCAACGGTCGAGACGACATTACCTAAAGACGCGGTCATCACATTGGAGCTCGCAGAGAGCGCTTCTCCCACCTGCGCTGCTTTACCTCCAGCGACTTCGGCGCCTCTTCCGATTTTGTTGAGAGCGCCTTGAACCTTGCCGCCGCCTTCAAGCTCGACTTGTATCTCGACCTTTCCACCGCTAGCCATTACTCGCCTCCTCGTGTGCGCGCTGTCGAGCGCGAGCCTTCATCAACTCGGTTTGAGTGTGGAGCTCCGTCCATAAATCTAACACTGCACAAGAAGGCTCGCGGTAAAAGTCTCGAAGGCTCCCGAGCCCAGCACAATGCGCGCGATAACTGGAGACCATCGGAGAGAGTCGGTTCATGTCGGCGATAGGACAGCGCCTCACCCGCTGATCTCCCCACGACGGGTCCGAGTCTGGCGCGATCCGATAGGCCATGACATAGGCGCCCGCCTCGTCTCGCTTGAGCCAGGGGAGACCATCGCGGAAAGCTCCACCGCAGTTGCCTCGCCTCCGTCTTAGTGTTGGATCGCTTTTGCATTGTTCACAGCTCCAACCGCGGGAACCAGCGTAAGCGATCCAGACGCTAGCCCCCGCCGCTATTTTCCCGCGGGAGGTAAAAGCGAGAGCGCCTGGATATGCGCAACAAGCTCCCCCATCAAAACCTGACGATGATGATCTGGACGGATCGAGTCGACGAGCTCCAGCGGGTCGCCGTCATGCCCTTCGATGGAGACGAGACCAGCGCGGAGCATCTCCCGATAAACGCGAGACAGGTAGCGGTTATACTCGCCAAGCGCTCGCCGCTCGTCTTCTGGGAGATCATGCTGCCAGCGCGCGCGCTCTTTCGGGTCGTCTGGTTGCTCTGTCCAGAGAATCCTCCCGAGCTCCGATCGAGAATAGGCGCCCGCCTCAACTTCCGCGTCTTCTCTAGCTTGAGGAGATAGCGCTCGAAGGGTGAAACGCGTTGCCCCTTCCGTCGAATCGAAGAGGCTCTCATCGCGCGTCGAGAGATACTCCACTTTCGCCTCTTCAGAAGCGACGACCGAAGGGTCGACAGTTGAGACAACTTCAACGGTTTGATCAGTGCTAGTCGAGAAGATAAAGGCCATTCTTAGAGCCCCAATCCGATCCGAAGAGGAGTCCCTCCCGCGTCGCCGGTTCCCGCATCACCACCGAAGCGAGACGCCGCATAGGTGAGACTCTGCTGGACGATCTCTCCGTCGATGACTCTGATCTGCGGATCGACTGTCAGATAAGCGCCAGGCACGTTCAAGGCCATTCCCTGACCGTCGCCGACTGGACCAGTCCCGACGAGGAGATCTCTCACGACCGCGTCGCGGAAGTCGTTGTTGATCGTCGTATTCGGAGTGTCGACGGTGAGCGAGACCTCTACGGTCTGATCACTTACTTCCATGTCGCTCATTCCGATCAGCGATGAGCTCTGACCGATCGGAGTGAGAGTGTTAGTGATCGTCGCGCTGAACTCGCTGACGCTCAAAGCGATGCGCCCGTGTTCGTCTCCGTTATCGGTCCCGATATCCGTTCGCGAGGTCGAGGCCGCGTCGGAGAGGAGGACATAGCAGCTCCGGAAGTGAGGAGTCGCTCCGTCGGTTGTCTGTGGTTCAACCGGTCCAGTCGCGTTCCCGTGATCGTCCTCGATATGAGCAGCTTGGAAGACAAAGTCGCCCATGAGGCGCCCGCCGTCGATCGAGATTGAGAGGCTCTCCAGCTTACATCCGAAAGCATAGGAGAGGACGCCGACGCCATCGACGCGGAAGGCGAGGCTATTCGCGACGGACCCGCTGTTATCCCCCTTGGCCGTGAACCAAGTCTGGAGGAGTCGGACGGTGTCGGAGTTGGTGAGGTCGCGAGAGAGCGCTGGAGAGTATCCGATGTTCCCTGCTCCGCTTCCGTCCTTGCTCGTAACATGAGCGTATTCAGCGCGTCCGTTAATCTCGATCCCGAAGAGGCCGCCGAGCTTGTAGTTCGCGAGAGTGGTCGGAGTGTATTCGTTCGTCCCCACCGCAGCGCTCACCGCGTCGCTCTCCGCGCCTGGGATCGTGGTTGAGAATCCAGCGGAGAGGAGACGACCGAGAGCGGTCCCAGCGTAGTTCGAGCCAGTGCCGAGCGTCGTGAAGTCGCATCTCACGGTGACGGTTCCGGTTCGCCGCTGTTGTTTGGTTCCGTTGATGTATGTCGTATCAAGCTCTGGAGGGAGACCGTGAGGACCGTCGCGCGCCTCTGTCCGCTCCGAAACCGGTGGCTCGCCTGGGACGACGATGGGATCTCGCTCACAGGGGATCGAGATAAAGGTGAGACCGGTAGCGCTTGGAGCTCCAGTCGAAGAGCTAAGCGATCCGAAAGAGCTCTCGACCGCGACCGAGAGTGAGCGATGAGTGACAGCCATTTAAAACGCCTCCGAGAAGAGAAGGTCAAAGGGGACAATGAGAAGCAGCGCCGCTGGGTTTCCTGCCTCATCTAGGAGCGGAGTGGTTGTCGCCTCTCCGGTGATTAGTGAAGTGATCCCAGTCGTCGCTAGACTATACGCGGGATCGCGCAAGGAGTTGACCAACTGTGAGCTATCCTCGCCGACGATGCGCTCCAGAAGACCGACGTCTCGCGGGATATCATAGCGGACGCGGAGCTCGGCGGTGAGTCGCTTCCGCCCAGTGATCCCCGCTTGACCATCGTCATGGGGAAAGGTCGTCGTGCGGAGCTCGAACAAGCGGAGCGTATTCGGTCTGCGATCTGTGAGCAGTTCCATCCCCGAGGCAGGATCAACACAGACGAATCCTTGTGACTCGTCGGTCTTCGGGATGAGCGCCTCGAGGCGATTAACGAGGAAAGAGAAAGCGCTGGAGATTCCCTGGCTCATCTTCGTCCTCCGATTGCTCTATTGATCGAGCTGATAAAGCTCTTTTGCTCTGCGTAACCATAGCCCACTGGAGAGAGTTTCTTTCGCATCCTCGCGGCGATCGCGTTGGTGAGCTTTCTTTGGTCCGAGTTAGAGAGTCCAATGAAAGGTCGATCTCGATGAACATCATAACCATAAGACCGAACCTTAGAAGAGAGTCCTATCGTGTAGCTCGTCTTTGTCGCGTTGGTCGTGATCAGGTTATTCATGAGCGCGCCGCTTAAGGTGAGGTCGACTTCGGCAGTCTGGTTCTTTCCGCCTGGCGTATAGCGTCGACTCTTCCGCTTGTACTCGCGATAACCTCCCTCATAGTAGACTCCCTTCGGAGTCTTCTCGCCGCCCTTTGGCGGAAGGTTCGCTTGATACGAGATATAGATCGGCCGCTCTGAATACTCCTTAAAAGGCCGGTCGCTCGTGTCTTTGCCAGCATAGACGCGAGAGCGGACTAGAGCGATCGTATCGAGCGCCGTGATCTGGCTATCTCTCACCGTCCAGAGCTCTGGAATGGTGATCGAGACTTTAACCTTGGAGCCCATTAGTGCTGCATCCCTCGCCAGCGAGGATACTCGATAGCGATGTCCTTCTCTCGCTGTGTAGGCTGAACCGATGGAAGTGAGAAGGTTCCGCGCGCGTCGGAGACCTTGCCACCCGCTCTGCGAAGGTTGATCTCGTCGGAGTCGATCACGCCGTCGTCGTCGGTGTCGAGGGTGAGTTGACGCATCGCCCTGGTGAAGAGCTCCATCCCTCGATTGTTCATTCGCTCCGCAATATCTAGTTGAGCGGTCATCTCATAGACGCGCGACGCGGAGAGATAGCGGTGCGCCTCGAGGAAGATATGCGGGTTAAAGATATCGTCCTCGGTCTGGCTCTCAAGGAGCTCGTCTCGGATATAAAGGGTGAGCTCATCGAGCGCCGCCGCGATCTGTTCAGAGAGATCCTGCTGACGACGCGGGATCATGTCGCCAAGTTGAGGCATCTTCGCTACGAGGTCGGAGTGGGTGAGGCCGGTATCGAATGGACGACGAACGACCTCAATCACGTTGCGCGCAAGAAGAGGCCGATCATTGGGGCTCTCGTCGCTGGTATAAGCGACGGTCCAGTCGATCAGGCCGCGCGTCGCTGTATCCGCTGCGGGTATGGTGTACTCATAGCCCGCCCAGGCGAGAGAGGCGTTCTCGGTGAGAGCGAGACCTCGCGGGAGAAGGTCGGCGAGGATCGCGGTTGTCCCGTCGATCCGATCAACCGTGACGAGGAAGAGCCCGTCCTCATCGGTGACGAGGAAGGCTCGACCAGACCTGGCGCCGATTCGCGCTGACGCTTCAGCGCTCGCGGAGAGGGTGAGGGTCCGCCGATCTCCTCCCAAAGCGGTCACAGTGACCGACGAGTGGACCGCTGTCATATTCGAGGCGGAGCGCGTCGTCCCGTTGGGGAGCGTATACTCTAGAGTCGGGATCGCGGCGAGGGGATAAGGCGACTCCCACGAGAAGATAAAATCCTTGTTTTGAGCTGCCTTGATCATCGATCTGCCCTCGCCTTCTGGTTGGCTTGTCTTACTTCCGCATCGGTTCCGCGTTCTAGGTCAGCCGATTCGATCAGCTCTTCGGAGACTGGCGACCATGAGTGTCGGCAGTTGTAACCGCCCCCTCGCGTCAACACTGGCTCAAGCTGATAATTCCGCATCTCTCCGACCTGTGTCTGCGTGTAGACCTTGCCGACGATCACTCGACAAAATGAGCGAGTGATCCCGTCGAGCGGACCAGTATAAAGATAGTGGTTCAGTCCAGCTTCTTCAGCGGCGATCGCGGTGAGCTCGCGTCCGTAGCTTGTGATTCTGGTCCTTGCTTCTGTGATCTGACGACCCTCCGCTGATCGGAGAGCAGCATCGAGCCCGCTGATAATATCAGAGGGTTCCATAGTAAAAGCGGCGCTTGAGAGCGCGTCTCTGACCGAGCGCTGAACATCGGGCAAAATGACATCATCGTATATCCCCGAGATTGTCTGATCTGCTAGGGCTTGTCCGACGCCTCCGATTTCGGAGACCGAGAAGCCTTCTTCAGACGCTAGGAGAAGTTCCTCGACATTCGCGAGGGTCTCTCTCTCCGCGTCAGTGATCTGCATGATGGATGAGGCGAGGCCGTTATCTAGGATCCAAGCGTTCATCTCACCACGGCGCATCTGGCGGAGCTCGTCGAGCCCACCGCGCTGCGCTGCTGCCTTCACTGCGTTCACGATTTCAGCCTTGCTTCTTCGGAGCGCTCGACGGAGATCCCGATCGAGCTTCGCCTCAAGCTGTAGTTGAGCTTTAGACGCGCGGAGCACCTGAAGCAATCGAGCGTCCGTGGCCCGCTTAATCTGGCGGGTCAGGTCGTCGATCGCTTTTGCGTCCGCGTCCTCTGCGAGGTGAATGTGTGAAGAACAGTGAAGACAGCGCATAACTATCTCTTAGGTGAGGCAGTTATAAAGGAGACGACCGCGATCGCCGTCGACCTTCTTAAAGAGCTGGACATGCTCGCCCCAAACATGGCGACGAACGAGGTCGAGGGAGTCGTACTGCCCAGCCTGAAGGCCCTTGTACATCATGTTGAGCGCCGCGACTGGCATCGCCTTTACGCCGCCGCTCTTCTGTGCGACAGCGTCGGAGCCGCGCATGATGTAGAGACCGATCGTCTCACCGTCCCAGATATTCGCCTCGCTTGAGGACGCGCCAGGGATCGCGGTCTCACGTCGAGCGCTACCAACGAAGACGTTCGGGATGTTGAGGACGCTTCGGAGGACCTCGATCACTGCGTCATTGGCGAGGATGCGATTTCCGCTTGCAATCCCGCTGGAGGCATCGCCAACGAATGAACGGATCTCTGGATTCCGAGCGAGAGCGCGGAAGACATCATAGCCTAGGACCATCGTATCCGCGACGATCCCATGATTCGCAGCGCGGAGCGTGTCGAGCTGCTGATGAATAAACGAGAGCGGCTCGGCGCCGGCCGCATCAAACGCGGTTGACGTTCCAGCCACGTCGACGTTGTTTGTGAACTCTGTCTGCGAGAAGAGAAGATCAGCACAGCGCTTCTCTTGAGCGAGGAGAAGAGCGCGGCGAACCTTGCGAGCGCTCCGCTCTTCTTCCGAGCCTGGATACTGCGAGTCCTCGATATCCTCCATCGCGATGGAGTCCTCGAAGCTGTGAATCTCTGCCTTGAAGGTCAAGCTGCTTCGGTTGAAGCTAGAGAGACTCTGTCGGCTTGCGCCTGGCGCGCGGCGCGAGTCAGCCTCTGGAGCACCCATGAAAGAGCGGGTCTCCTCGACGAGGAGGGTTCCGCTGCGCTCTGGGACGTCGACCTGCTCCATCACGCGACCAGCGATGAGCTGGCTATCGCTTGGGATCGCCTCGGCGACGATGTTGGTCAAGATCTGATCGACTGGATGGAGATTGCTATATGATGGACGGGCCATGATTTACGACTCCTTAAGAGGCTTGGCTAGCGCCGGTGAAAATGACCTCAATCTCGTCGCCGTCGGCGTATGAGGTAACATTCTGATTAAACATCACGCGAGCGACGCTGCGCTGAATTGGAGCTCCGCCGCCAGTCGCCCAGGGGATGAGGCGAGCGGTTGCCGTCTCGACCATGAGGAGACGGTGAGTCCCCGCAGTGAGAGTGGCGCCAGCGATTGCCTTAGTTGCACCGTCGACGACAACTTCGACAGCGTCGCCAGCGTCAACGCTGCGCTGTGCGATCCCGTCGACGTACTCGCCAGTCGTGGTGTCAGCGAGTGCGACCTTCCCGTTACTGTCGATGACGACAGCTTGTAGAGCGGTGATAGCCTCGGCGGCGATATAGGTCCGGATATCAGAGTTTGAAAGACGGCTCATGCTTAGCCCTCCATAGCAGCGAGGAAGAACTCGCGGTCAGTGGTTCGAATCGTGTTAAGAGCCTCGGAGAAGCTGATAGACTTCTCCGCTGCAAGCTGCTTCGCGCGGTCAGCGAGGGTCTCACGGTTGATCTGCTCACCGCTGGCGCCGTGACCGACCTCGCGGAGAGAGACGACAGAACCAGCCTTGCGCTCGCAGAACATCGCCCAGAAAGCCTCGTCACCGCTCTGCGCTTGGTTCCAAGCCTTCTCGGCGAGTGCGACCTCGGCGGGGGAGATCCGACCGGAGCGGACGAGCTCGTCGACGGCGCCCTTGCGCTTAACGCTCTGGTTCTCTTCACGGAGAGCGGTGAGCTGCTCACGGAGAGTAGAGACCTCGGCGAGGAGGAGTGCGGAGCTCTCGTTCATCGAGTAGCTCTTCTTCTCCATCATCTTCTCTTTGTCCTCATCCTCGGCGAGGTCTTTCTTGTCCTCGTCCTCGGCCATCTCTTTCTTGTCCTCTTCCTCGGCGAGCTCTTTGGGCTCTTCCTCGGTAAGACGACTCTCCATCTCGGCGACCATCGCCATCTTCTGAAGCAAGAGATCGACGAGGTCGTCCCGCTCCATCTTCATCAGGTTCTCACGGGTCTCCATGAGGTTAACCTCCTCGGTTAGTAGAACACGATCGACCGAGCTCGCAGTCTGCTGCGGTCGGGGGGTAAGAGTGACTGCGAGAAGTTGAGCGCCTCCTGTGGGAGCTCCGCTCTCTCTCGCGTAGACTTCGCCCAAGACAAACTCTGGAGACGACCAGAGAGAGCCTTGAGCTTCCGCGACTGTTTTGAGTCCGCGCTCGTTGTAAGCGGGGATAGCTATCAAACACTGCCCATCCTCGGAGAGGCGAAGGTCGACGATCTCGCCGAGCGCTCCTCCAGTCTCTGGGGTGTTTGATCCGTATGAGGGAGAGCTTTGGTGGTTCCAGTCGATGATCACTGGGTCGCTCTCTTTGCGTGCCTGGTAGACGCGAACGATCTCCGCGAGCATCGCTGGCGTGACCTCGGCGATAGTCTCACCGCTCATCCGAGAGGCGACGGTTCCCGCGCGGAGCGTGACGAATGGTCGCCCAAGCTGTTGACCATCTTCGACGACGACGGTGAGGCCGTCGAGGTCGATCTCCTCCGCTTCGGAGAAGGTGAAAGCTCTCTCTGTAAGTGTCTTCTCATCAGCTGCGTTCATCTGTCCGACTACCTTTCTCGCCCAAGCGAAGCCCGCGTCGCCGCCCCAACCTTGCCAGGCTTGCCAGCCTTTACCTCGCTCGTCCCAAGTCGCGCCCTTCTTGTCGACCTCATGGCGCGTGAAGTAGTTGAGCATCCTTTTGACGGTCTCTGGAGAGAGCTCGACGCCGTTCTTGAGATCGCGAGCTCGCGCGATGCCGACCGCTGTCATCCCTCGTTGCGACTCTGGTTTCTCCGCGCGTACCTCCAAGGCGCGCGCCGCTGCTTCTTGAGCACCCTTTGGAGGCGTGAAGTCGATATGGGCGTATTTCTGGGGGAGCTCCGCCAGCTTCTCGCTGGTCTCTTTCGCCCTGTGTTGAGGATGCTCTTTAGGGAGGAGATCGAGATCGGTGTCATATGCCTCTTTTCGCTGTCCAGTCCCGACCAGTTTTAAGAAGGCTTTGACGCGCGCGAGCGCCCACTGATCGCGAGAGGTGACCGATGGACGGTGAGAGGTCGAGAAGGCTCCAGCCCCTCTGCGGTAAACAGCCTTGAGCATGCCAAGATCAACACGACGACCCTTCGCCTCGTGCTTCTCGTTATGCTCGTCTCGGAGATTCTCCAGTGCTTTCTCGGTTCGATCCGAGACCTCGATGGAGCCGCGCGTTCCGGATGCGGAGCCCTTCGGATTCTTCTTCGATCCGGTCCGCTGATCTCGCTTAGGAGCGGGAGTCTTCGGATCATCCTTGCGACGACGCTCTGCGAGACGCTTGGCTTTCCGCTTGAAGCTCATTTCATCCCCCTCTTCATCGCTCGATAGCGCTCACTAAGAGCGGTCGCTCCTCCACCGAGACCAGCGCTGACGCGGTCGAAGTAAGAGCGCGCCGCTTCTTCTGGGAGCTCACCTGCGCCGATCCGCTCTCTGATCGCGCGCTCCAGATCGTCCTCGGGAGTGAGCAGACCGAACTGGACCAGCGGAGCGAGAGCGGCGAGGCTCTCCGCGAGCTCGTCAGCGTCGAGACCAGAGTGGACGAGTCGAGGAAGCTGGGAGGGTGAGCACTCTCCGTAGTTCCATTTCAGAAGGCGACCGATTGTCCCGCCGCCTCTTCGATCCATCCCGCCGACGGAAGAGGAGATCATGTCGCAGAGATTGAGCGCGGAGCGACGAAAGACAGAGAGGTGAACTTCGCCGACTGATCGCGCTCCGGTATCAGTGGTTCCGAGATTCATAAACGAAGCAAGGAACGCCATCGAGAGTTGGTGATCACACTCCTTGATGGTTGCGAGCGCGTGAGAACTGTCGAGCTTTTGCTCGCCGAAGGTCTGGAAGGAGACGACCGGATTATCGACGAGGAACGATTGTTCTTGAGCGATATACGCTTGAGCTTGCGCCGCCGCGCGGTCGATCATCTCATCGATATCGGTATCGGTTAGACCAGCCGCTTCAGCCGCCGACCGATCGACAGCGACGCGAGGAGTCGCGACAGCCCAGCGCTCCATCCCGACGCCAAGAAGGTTCGCGGTGCGTTGTTTGAATCGCCACCACCACCACGCCGGACGAAGAAGGCCCCTCCCCTCAAAGTTTGAGCCGGTGCGATTCAGGGTGAGGAGGAGTAGCTTAGAAGCGGGGATCGGCTCCGGAGGAAGAGTGTTTCCGCGGAGCTGCTGACAGACCGCTTCTAGAGTCTGACCGTCGAGCGACTCCCAGCGTAAATGCGCTGAAGGCTCGCGGTCGGCGTAGAGGTCGAGCCAGACGCGCGGCGTCCCGTTCTCGTCGTCGGCGATCTTGTAGAGCTCTTCCGCGTAGCGGTAGCCGATCGGGGCGAACTCCCAGAGATACTGAAGCTGTTCCTCCCAAGAGAGAGACATCATCCCTGGATAACCGTCGAGCCCCCAGCACTCATTGGCGAAGCGAGCGAACTCTTTTGACTGCGCGTCGTCCTCGTCGCCTGGTACCCATCGCCAAGACGCCTCGAGGAGCGTCTGTTTCAGAACACGCCAAGAGGCTTGGACTACTGGATCAGTCGAGAGCATCTCCTCCGCTTCGCGTACCCACTGCAGACCAGTGAGGCGAAGGTTCTGCTCTTTGCCGGTGATTTGTCCGCCGGAGAGGTAGGTTCCGGTGATCCCTCGCGCGCCGAGAGGGGGAAGCGCTGGAGCGCCCTGATAGGGCAGATCGCGCCTTCTTTGATAGCCTGTCTTGTACGACATAGAACCTCCCAAGTGTTCAGTACCATAATTTCGTTCAGTATGAGAGACAATGATCCTATGAAGCTCAACCCATTACAGAAGGATTTGGTCCGCGCTCTCGTCGATGAAGAGACCTTCATCGCGGTTCGCGCTGGTTGGGGGAGCGGTAAGACCAGCGCGCTGGTCTTCGGTCTGCTCATGATGAGTAAGCTCCGCCCTGGCTCGTCATCTCTGCTCATCACTGACACGGCGCCGAGATATCGAACGGTCCTCGCTCCAGAGATCGAGAAGTGGCTTGGTCCGTTGGGCTGGCAGTGGAATCAGCTGAAGGGCACTTGGACCGATCCCTCTACGGGCTCTTCGGTCTGGTGCCGCGCATACTTCAGACCAGGCACGCGCGATAGTAGTCACAACCCATTGGAGGGAATCAACGTCAGCGGCGCCGCCTTCATCGATGAGGCCCAGACCATGACCGAAGAGGTCGCGCAGAAAGCTCTCGGTCGCCTTCGATCTGGACCGTCGCCGATTCTCGTGATGGTCGGCCTACCAGTCGCCGATGCTTGGTGGGTCCGGCTCGCGGAAGATAACGGTTGCCAGCCGATCTACCACACAAGCTACGCGAACAAGCGCAATCTCTCCGCCGCTTGGTTCAAGGCGACCGAAGCGCTCCCTCCTGAAGAGCGCGCCGCGATGGTGATGAATGAACCACGCCCGCCGACGGGAACCGTCTATCCCGAGTGGTCGGAGGAGAATATCGTCGACGGTTGGAAGTATAGGCCGACGATGGAGGGACGGATAGCGATAGACTGGGGATTCAGAAAGCCGTCGGTCCTCATCATCGCTCATGATCCAGATCTTGGCGCCGACATCATCTGCGGAGAGATCAACCCTCATGAGGTGACGCTAGAAGAGCTCGCGCGGTTGATCCTCGACATCGCTTGGCCAAGGAAGCACAAGACGAGCGCGCCTGGTCCGCGCATCTGGCTCGACGCGGGATGCGGTGACAAAGCGGGCGCCGCGCGAAACGATCAGACCGCGCTCTCCTCGTTCCGCGTCCTCTCTGGAGCTCCGCCACGCGGGATCGGTCTGCGTCTCCGTCATACGACCTCGCCAGTCCGCGTCGACATAATCAACGGAGTGCAGCGCCTCAAGCGCTCGATCTGGCGACGGAACTATCGAGTGACTCGCGAGGTCTGGGAAGCTGGACGCAAGGCGAGCGGGAACAGTCTGCGGAAAGCGCTGGAGAGTTATAGGTGGGACAAGCGCAAAGAGTCGCCAGTGAAGGACGGCAGAGAAGACCCGCTCGACGCTCTCCGGTATGACTGCATAATGTGGCGATGGAATGACGACGAGGCTCTAGAGAAGAAGGAGAAGCCGCGCCGCTCCTACTCTCCACCGAAGAAGAAGCGGAAGCCTTGGGAAAGCGGCGCCGGAGGCTTCTAGTTATTTATCGGCGCGTGAAAGATTTGTCCCTGGAAGAATACAGCGGTCGCGACCCACCAGACTTCATTTTCTCCCTTATAGATCCACCAGCGCCCACTCCCTTCCTTTATCACACCCGAAAGCTCAAAGCCTTTCTCTTCAAGTGCTTCAATAATGAGCTCTTCTCTCTCTTCAATAAGCTCTGCAAACTCTTCTTCGCTTCCCACATTTTCTTCATCAATATTATCACTTGAGCATAAAACATTTTTATCCGTGAAGTCGGCTTGAAGAAAGCGATCACCAACCCCTCGGAACTGCTCCTTAATTTCTTCAGCGGAGAAGTGATCTGATGTTGCATAAAAAATAGGAGCGCACTGGGCGCAAGTAGGCTCTCCACAACCACAGTGAGCTTTTTCTTTGTGTGTACTCATTTGGTCTCTCCCTTTCATGTGGGGGTCATTCCCCCTTCTTGGTTCTTAGTGTTAATACTATGTTAACACCAAGGCGTAAAGAGAAGACGTCATTTTATTTACTTAAATAATCATAAACCCCCGCTTTGACTGGAGATTTATTTTTCTCCTCCTCCAAGGATATCGTCTAGCGGCGACCTCTTAGGAAGCGGCGTCATGGTCGAGGGTATCTGCGGAGCTCGTTCGCTTGGTATCCAGCGCTCGACCTCGTCGGGCATTGATCGCTCTTGAGCGAGGACCGCGAGCTCACCGATCGTCTTATCGTTCGCGAAGACAGAGAGGCGAGAGATCACTAGCGCCTGAAGCCCTTCATGCTGGCGCCTCAAGATATCCTTGTCGATCTGTGCATCTCTAAGCCTGGCGATCAGTGTTGTCCGGTCGTCGTTAAGCTCCGCGATCTCTGCTTTGAGAGAGGCGATATCATCGGGATCGCGACCGACGAAGATCGAGATCGCCATGGAGATCGAGCCGACTAACATCCCGATGATGCTCGTGATCAGATCCTTATTCTTATCGGGGATCTCAAGGAAGGTAAGGAAGAAGATCAGCCCGACGACCATCGTGAGAAAGATTAAAGACGCGAGCCAAGACCGAGCGCTTTTAGACATGAGTCCCCCTATCTATGGAGGCTCACTCTACTCCTCTTCGTCTTTTCCGACGAGGTCGCGCGGCGATCCAGAGCGCGAAGGCTAGGAGGAGACCGTTACTCATAGATCGCTTTTCGCCATTCTTTTCGGATCCAATACAGGAATATAGGCTGCTTCTCCAAAAGCTCTGGAGTCACCTTGAGCTTTTGCGACCCATCAACTTCAAAGTAATACTCTCCTCTGTTCGGAGGCTCAAAGATATAAGATAAGAAGCCGACTGTCCCAGTCTCCGAGTCTATAACTAGACATGGAAGCCCAGTCTCTACAAAATTATCTAAAGTGCTGTTTTCAGGGGAAAGAGAGAAAGCTCCCGAAAGTTGTTCTTCATGGAATAACGGTAAGACCAGCTCTAGATTGTTATTTTTGAGAAAGGTCTCCCACTCGATATCTGGCCTATGCACGTTCTCTTCAACAGTCCCAATCAATTCTCCTCTGATTGTTCCGTCCGATTTAACAAGAGAATAATAGATCCAGTTTACATGGGAGATTCGCATCTCCAGAAAGTCATCATACGACATGAGGTCAGATTCAACTTCTTCTTCTCCAGCTTTGAAGACCTCAAAGCCTTCAGGAACCACTTGCGGAAGCTCATCGAACTTATCGACCTTCTGAACCTTTCCTCCTTCATGAATCTTATACAATCCAAACCAGAACGCAGGGGTGTCTTTATAGCGTCTCCGTCCCAGTATGACCCCGGCCTCTTTTATCTTGTGATCCCTGACAAATTGAGCGAGCGCTTTTGCATGACTCCTCCCTCGAATGTCATAAATCTCTGAAGTAAGCAGAGATCCCTCGTCGTCTTTATATGCGAATTGCACACCATAACTCTTCATGACTCCTCACCCTCTAGCTGATTTCGCCCTTCTGTCTCTCTCATCTTCAGAATCTGTCTCTGGAAGGCTGACAAGCCTTGTCGCGGGTCGACCTCTTCAATTTGATCCTCCAGCGGCGCTGGATTCTCGACGAGGTCTTTCGGCGGCTCTAGATTCTCGATGACATCTTTTAGGACAGCATCTACTGGATGAGCCGATGTATAGCGATAACGACCTGTCCTTTTTTCATTAAGACGACCGACTTGAGTCTCCGCATCTCTCCCTTCGGAGACAGCATTAAGAGTCTCCTCGGGAACGCGGAGAAGAGCGGAAGTGACTGCATGAGCTAGCTTCACGTCTATCAGCTTTTCAGGTTGATCCTTTGGGGCAATATTGATCACATCCTGATTATGCTGCTTGTGATAAGCGAGAAAACTTTCTTGTATTTCAAGGCGCTCTCTTTGTGAGAGTTTTCCAGCAATCCACCTTTCCATGAAAAGGTTTAACTGATCTTCCTCCTCCGCATGAAGAGCTTCATATTGATCAGCTTTAGCCTTCTCCATCGCTGCTTTAACGCGTGCATTAAAAGACTCATCATGCTTGCGCCAGTATTGAAAGGTCTGTTCTGTTACTCCCGCATAGTGAGACGCCGCTTTTTTAGTGACTCCTTTCCCGATCAGATCAATGATCAGTTGCTCTCTTTCTGGAGTCCTCTTTTTGGAGATAGGTTGTCGCTTCATGACCCCTCCCCTACGAGATCCGCGACGATCAGCCGATCGAGGTATTCGACTTGCTTCGCCCAAGCGTCGCGCTGCTTCGCCGCCGCGTTCTTCTTTGCCTTGAGGATCTGTGGGCTCTCCCCCTCGACGAGCTCGCGCGCCTCGATCATCCCTTGAGTGATTTGTGCAAGGACGATTTCCTCGACTGGCGTTCCCTGGTTGAGTAGCTGGCCAGCGATCCTGACGATCAGCTCAAGGGAGTGATACGCGGTCTCTTGTGGATCAGCTCTATCTTCCATGAGAGCGCTCCTCTCGGTCGAGGAAGCGGACGTCATACGCGACGACCCGCCAGTCTTTCCGCTTCATCCCGTCCCTCTCCCATTCATTGCTTTTGAGGCGACCGCGCACGAAGACGCGAGCCCCTTTTCGAAGATAGCGCTCGCAAGTTTGGGCAGCTGCACTCCAGACCTCGACCCGATGCCACTCGGTCTTCTTCTGCTCTCCCTTGCCGATCGAGGTCGCGACAGAGAGGACGCAAAACTCTTTTCCAGCTTGGGTCCGCTTGAGCTCTGGATCTTGTCCCAAGCGTCCCAAAAGGACGACATCATTTACCATGATTTTATCCGTCTCCAGCCTTGCGCTGGACTATGTTAAGTGAGCCGCTCTGACTTAGTGCAGAATCAGAGCGGCTTCTAAAATCTCGGTTGAGATCGCGACAGTGATCTAACGAAGAATGATCTCAACCGCGTGTCCATTAACACTATATTAAGACGAAGAAAGCAAGGCGAAAATGGAGCTCGACATCTACGGCGACGGGATCGGCCTGGTTCAGTACATCGATCACATGGGAGACGACCGAAGAGCCGCCGCGTCGGCGCGCGCATCTTTCGCGAGGGACATCGAAGAGCGACCGGTCGAGGACGATCAAAAGCTGATCTTCTTCCTTTTGCGCCATGGTCATACGACGCCTTTTGAACACTCGTCGATCACGATTCGGATGACGGTTCCGCTCTTCGTCCGCGCGCAGATCTTCCGCCATCGAACCTTCAGCTTTAACGAATTGAGCCGCCGCTACACTTCAGCGGAGCTCCGCTTCTGGGCGCCGCGCGAGCTCCGCGCTCAAGCGGAAAAAAATCTTCAGTGCTCCTCCGAAGAGGTGATCGACGATCCAGCTCTTCTGGAGAGCTTCGCCAAACATAACCGCGCCAGTCGAGATCTCTATTATGATCTGATCGGGAAGGGTGTCGCGAGGGAGCTCGCGCGGTCGGTTTTGCCGGTGAGCTCTTACACTGTTTACTGGATGAGCGGAAACCTGAAAAATTGGCTCAATTTCTTCCACCTTCGCCTCGCGCCCGACGTTCAACCGGAGACGCGCGAAGCGGTAGAAGCAGCCTTTAAGATCGTCGAGTCACTCTTTCCGATGACGACTAGCGCTCTTCGGGAGCAAGGATATCTGCCGGAGCTAAAGTGATCGCCTCCGCGTCTCGTCGATCCATTGGGTGGAGCGCTTCGCATAGCTCGATCACTCGGTCGATATAGTTCGGCGGCGCGTCGAGTGACAGACGCTCTTGGATCTTGCGGAGCTCCGCGCGCGCTCTGTGCAGCTTGGCGGAGTGACCAGGGAGGTAGATCGAGATCCCTTGAGCTTGGGCGCTTAATAATCGGTCGTCGTTATTCATGCTTGGCTCGATATGCTGAAAACAGAAAAGCGCCCGAAGGCGCTTTTTAATTTATCACTTCAGCGCTTATCCTTCGAGCGCCGCGTCGCTTTAGTCGTGTGCGTACTCTGGCAGCCAAGCGAGGTTATTTCCGTGGCTCCAAGGAACGTAGAACTCCGCGCAGCTCGTCAAGAAGCGACACCATTCAATCTGCTCTTCGCGGGTCATCGCGACCCATTCGTCGCAGTCTTTTTGTGAAGGCCACCTTCCTGTCGCTTCTTTTTTGAGCTTGAAGAATGAAACTGAAAGCTCTTTCGGTCCGATAAACTCTTTCATCTCTCTCTCTCCTTTTGGGCTCTCGCCCTGTCGTTCATGTGTTAGTGGTAACATAGACTTAATACTAACACAAGAGGAGAGAGTGTTTTTTTAAAAGTTTCTCAAGGGGCCTTTATATTTCGCGTGGTTACTCACCTTCATTTTCCTCTTCGTCGGTCTCGCGGAGCTGCGCGAGCATCGAGAGGACCTCCTTGGTCCCGTCGCTCTTCTGCTCCTGACTGATCTGGATCTCTCGCTTCTCCGACCATCGATCAGGGTGTCGCCTGGCGAGTAACCACGCCGCCGCGCGCCAGTCACCAGACGAGCCTTCGAGCGCCGCGCGCCTCATGACGGTGACGAGCGAGACCTCCGCCAGCGCTTGAGCCTCGCGAACCTCGACCGCGAGCTTTAGGTGGAGCTCCGAAGCGTCAGGCTCTTGAGATCGCTTGAGCCAGTTTCGGAGAGTCATGCGGTGAATCCCCGCCGCTTCTGAAGCAGCCTCGAGGGAGACGCCTTCAGCGAGTCGTCGGCAGATCGTGTCGATCGCCTCTTCGGTCAATTTGCTCGCCGGCATAGCTACCCCGCGCGCGCGCGTTGATTGATAAAACACTTCTCCGGAGTAGATTCTCTCTCATGAACACCCTTTACTCGCCCACTGTGAAAATAGTTGAAGGACAACTAGGACCCTCACAGGGTCGGTTAAAGAACCGGAGAAGCGCCTTATCATAAGAAACGCCGCGCGCCCTTGTAAAGAGCTCGCGGCGCCTCCGTCATCACATACACCGATTTTCAGGTCCCTCTGGGTTTGAAAATGTCGACTCTCGTCGACTCGATGAGAGGTCAGTTTATCTCATGACGCGCGCGCGTCAATAGTCGTTCAACTCATGAAAGGTCGTTGTCGCTCCAGCGAACTTGAGCTTAACCGTCCCCGTTGAGCCGCTTCGATTCTTAGCGATGATGATCTCCGCGATCCCCTTATCTTCGCTCTCGCGGTTGTAGTATTCGTCACGGTAAACGAACCAGACCATATCCGCGTCTTGCTCGATGGCGCCAGACTCGCGGAGATCGCTCAAGAGTGGTCGCTTGTTCGCGCGACTCTCTACTCCACGGTTGAGCTGGGAGAGGCAAATAATAGGAACCTCGAACTCTTTTGCGATCTCTTTGAGGTTCCGCGAGATCTCACTGATCTCTTGCTCTCGATTCCCTCCTCGCCGCTTCGACGTGGAGCTCATGAGCTGAAGATAGTCGATGATCACGACGCCGATCTTGGCGCCGCGCGAACGAAGAAGGCGAAGCTGTCCTCGGATATGAGTGGTCGACACTCCTCCTTGATCGTCGAGGAAGAGTTGAGATCCATAAAGGCCCTCGACTGATCGAACGATTCTGTCGACCTCTATTTGAGTGAGCAATCCAGAGCGGAGCTTCTCGCCGGAAACAATCGACCGAGAGGATATTAGCCGATAACAGAGCTGTTCACTCGGCATCTCTAGAGAGAAGAGCGCCGCTGTGGTCGTCGCACTCGCGGCGAGAGCAATCTGGAGCGCGAGCGCTGTCTTTCCCATACCTGGACGCGCGGCGAGAATGTATAGCTCACCCGCTCTCAATCCTCCTCCGGTCATCTCGTCGAGTGCTTGGAAAGAGGTCGATAGACCAGAAAGCCCCTGTCCCTCATAAGCTGACTGGATAGTCTCCATGGCGCGGAGGAGTGGAGCGTCAACTTGCTCTAGTCCCTTTTGTGAACTGGAGACCTCACTCGCTCCCAAGAAAAGATCTTGCCCTTCGATGATGAGCTCATCGATTTTCTCTCCTTCTTGGAGTCGAACCGCGAGAGAGATAAGCCCCTCTTGAACCTTTCGGCGCCGCGCGCCTTCCTTCACCTCTTCGCGGAGCTCCAGCGCTGGCGCCCCCAAGTGAGAAGCGACGTCTACAAACTCTTGCATCTCGAAAGGCTCGCCGCTGGCTTCGAGCTCCATCAAGACTTGAGGAGCGCCGACCGGCTTCCCGTCAGCAGTGAGAGTGTTGATAATTTTCCATATCCGCTTGAGAAGCGGAGCGCCGAAGCTCTCCTCGCTGATATCGCTCGCGACGGTCGCGAAGTGATGGGGAGAGACGAGGAGCGCGCCGATCAGTTCCGCCTCTCTCTTCGCAAAGTATTCATCGTTCTTCTTCACCAGTCGACTCCTTCGCTCCGCTTACTCGGTCCGTGAAAGAAGTGGACGAGCCTCTTCTTCTCCGTTCCCGCGATCAAGCGGTCTCTGATCCTTCGATCGAGGAACCTTCCCAAGTCATCCCAAGGGAGGTCGCTGGCGATGGCGAGAGACTGATTCTTCTCCCAAGCCTCATGGATGAGACTGTTCATCTCGCTCCTTTCCCATTCGGTCTGTCGACCATAACCAAGCTCATCAATGAACACGGCGCGCGATCCGGCTGTCGTGCGGAGCTCTACAGAGCGATCGTCCATTTTCTTCCGACGAGCGCGGAGCCAGTGAGGCTGAGTGAGATAGGTGATTCTCCGGTTCACTGAAAGCGCCGCGAGATAGGAGAGCAGATAGAGAAGGTGAGTCTTCCCAGTCCCTGGCGGGCCGTTCAAGAGAAGGACCCGCTTCTCACCGCGCGCGAGCGCTTCGAGCCAGTGGTTGCACTTCTCTTTGAGATCAGGCTCCAGAGAGAAGTCGTAGTTTAGGTGGTTCTTCGTCAGCGCCTCTTCTGGGAGCCCTATGGCTCGAAGAGTCAAGAGACGCTTATTCGCCTCTCCGCAAGGACAGAGCTTGGCGCGCTGATATCCAGACTCCGACTCCTCTGACTGGAAGTGGAGCCCTTGGGAGTCTTGGATACATGAGGCGAAGGAGCAAAGAGGGAAGAGGTCAGCGGAGACCTTGCCCTCGATGAGCTTAAGGCGTTCGACCATCTTCCCAGCGAGGATTGGTCCGCCTTGATGGGGCGGAGTCGCTCTACGGTCTTCACAAGGCTTGATTGAGGCGAAGCGCTTGAGCGCCTCTGTGAGGTCGATATTCATGGTCTGTAGATCCTCTCTAGACTAGCTCCGTTCATAAATCCTGATCTGGTCTTCTCTCGCTCCTCCTCTCTCCTCCTCATCTCTTGAGCTTGTCGCCTCTCCGCGCTCGTGCGCGTGTCAGGTCGACTTGGATTTGAGAGGGAAAGAGAAGAGGGAGAAGTAAGAGAAGTATTGGGGTCCATTTTTGGAGGGGGGTGACTCGCCTCTTCTGATCGGACCCAAGCCGATGCGTCGAAGTGGTCGCCTTGAATGAAGCCGAGGTCTTCAAGCCTGTTCTTCGTTCTCCTGGCTGTTGAATCTGTTTTGCCGAGGGTGCGCCTGATATGCGCGACGATCACTCCGCGACACTTGAGCCGTCGAGTGTTCCAGTCGGTGTGATAATAGAGCTCGATCGCCGCGCAGCGCTCCAGCGGGGTTAAGCGCACGTCTTGAAGGATTCCTCTTATATGCTCCTCGACTGGAGCGTAAGGCGGACTGGCCATCCTGCCTCCTTTCTTTTGTGTTTTAGTGTTGACATAAACCAAGAACCAAGTCAATACTATCTACACAACGAAAGGAGACGCTCATGCGTAAGAAGATCGTAAACATCAACTTCGACCAAGAGACCCTTGAGGCTCTCGACCGCTTCGTCGCCAAGCTCAAGGCTAGCGGTGAGGAGACCAACCGATCGAAGGTCGCTCGTCGCCTGATCAAGACAGCGCTCGTCATCGAGGAAAGCCGCTCATGAGCGTCAAGACCTTCTTCGCTCACCCTGCCTGGGTGATGCCTCAAGAGGCTATCGAGGCAGCTTCCCAGAACTTCCCCTTCGACCCTGCCGGTGACGACTTCGCGGTCGTCGTCCATGGCGAGTGTCATCACTGTGATCACACTGGAGCCTGGCCCGTCGATCTTGAGGTCGGCGCCAACAATAACCTGACTTGCTTCGCTTGCGCGGAGCTCATCGAAGAGAGCGCATCATGAATCGTTACGAAGAAGAGAATGGCCCATTCTGCTCAACAGATCTCCGACCTCTTCGGAGCCAGACTCCGACAGACGAGTGGGTTCGCCCCGCTCCTCTCGTCGAGAATGACCCATCACTCGTCGAGCATATCGCTGGCGCTCTTGTCGTCGGCGTCGTCATCACCGCGACCGTCGTCGGTCTTCTTCTGCCCCTGTAAATAAATAGGGGGGACGCCCCCATAACCACGAAGCGTCCCCCCGATAAAGGAGTCCTTCATGAATATCAGCATCGAAAAGCTCGCACAAGACAAGGCACTCGCGGAGGCGCTCTCCGCTTCACAGTTCGCGAAGGGGATGTCGCCAGCCGATATCCTCTTCGCTCACTACGCGGTCGGAGCTCCGCGCGGTTGGAACATGGCGCAGACGATCCAGAACACTCACTTGATGCGCGGCAACAAGCTCTCCGAGCACGCTGCGGTTCAGTGGGCGGACGTCCTCGGTTCAGGTCTCGTCGAAGAGCTGGAGTATACAGCTTGGACGCCGGAGCGGGTCTCGCTTCGCGTGAAGCGGAAGGGGCTCAAGGCGATGTCCTTCTCTTGGACAATGGACCAGGCAAAACGAGCGAACCTCGCCAACTCGAACACCTGGCGCCAATATCCCGAGCGTATGCTCGCCGCTCGTCTCCACACCGAGGTCGCTTCGGTTCTCTTCCCCGATATCGTCTGCCAGACCAGTGGCGCTAACACTTACTCAACCGAAGAGGCCGCGTTCTTCGATGCCAAGGGGAGAGACGAGGACAAGGTCGCAGAGACCATCGGCGTCCCCGAGCTCGCGCCGACGGAAGAGAGCGCTCCTCCTCGACCAGCGCCAGCGCCAAAGAAGAACGCGCTCGACGAGCTCCGCGAGCGACTCGAAGCGCAAGGTGTCCCCGTCGAAGACGCTCGCGTCTATCTCCAGGGGAAGAAGATCGCGGCGCCGACGACGAGCGACGAGGTCGAGGCAATCCTCGACGAGCACTTCAGCCTTGATTCACCTTTCTACACCCTACACCCTAACCTTCTCGGTGATAGCGCCGAGCTCAACTTCGAGGAGTTGTAAATGCCCAGAGACGAGAACAAGATCTCTCGGCGGGTTTTGCGGTCGCTCTATGCGTCCCAAGACCCGTTCGGGTTTTCGGTCGAGCGAGGGATCTCGACCATGCTTTGGAACAATCCAGGCAAGGACAGCGAAGGAGAAGGCGTCATCTTCATCGACGCCAAAGAGGGGCTCTCTTTTGAATGGTGGATGGAGGGAGCGATTCGGCGCTCCGCGCTGGTTGAGTCGTGGAGACTTGCCGAGATCCTCGGCAAGTGAAGATCAACGTCGACGGGATCTGGTGGGTCCCGATCACCCGCGAGGCTCACCTATGCCTGATATCTCGCGAGCTCGACTTCGCCACCGCTCACCGCGATCGGCTGACCGAGAGGGAGGTCGAGTGCTACGAGGCGCCGGAGCATATCAGGAGAGAGATCTGGTATCGCCTCCAAGAGGCTAAGCGCCGCGTTGAAGAGCTCCGGAGAGAGTGGCATAGCTTTGGAGAGCAGCGCATCGACGAACAAGTCCGCGCGCTCCTCTATCGATGCCGATGGGATTGGACCGTGACCGATTGGCCGGTCTGGCGCCTGCATTTTACACGGGCGGCGGAGTCCGCTTCAGGTAGCCTTCCAACCTCATATAGAGAGCCTTAAGCTCCGAGAGGTCGGATCTGATCGCCTTGAGGTCTGCGTCGACCGACTTCGCGCGAGCCTCGAGGGAGATCACCCTTTGCTCAAGCGAGGCCATTTGCGCCGCGCTCTCCGACTTGATCTTTACGAGCTGAAAGACCAGCGCGAAGAAGGCGATCGCTGATCCAAGAGAGATTGTCGTCATAGTTTCCACGGCTACCCCGCTATCAGAATCAAGGAGAAGGTCGTGACGATAGCAGCGGCGCCGCCGAGAGTCCCGACTCTCCACCACCATAACCGATCTCTCTCGGTGACGAGCTCTTCTTGGAGGCGATCCTCGATCCGCTGGAGCTCGTCGATTCGAGTGACCATCGGAGCGAGACGCTCTTCACAGCGGCGCGCGCTCGCCTGGAGCTTCGCTTCGTAGCTCGCGCCCTGATCGCGGAGACGAGCTTCACAGCGACCTGGCGCGGTGCTGACATCTCCGAGAAGACGCGCGAGCTGATTCCGCGTGAGGAGGAAGCCTGGTCGCGGCGCCGGTTCCCCCGCATCGAGGAAAGCATCCTCGAGGCCGAGCTCCGCCGCCGCTTCGACGACGACGCCGAAAGAGTGGTTTTGCTCGATAGGCGCTTGAGCCAAGAGACCGACAAGAGCGAGTTGAGGGATCATGGGATGCTCCCATCTGTGCAGCGCTTGCGACAGATAATGCAGTCGAGCGCGTTCGCTGCTTCCTCGGTCGCCTCGATCTGGCCTTTACAAAGACGCCGCTCGCGAGCGATGCAGGCTTTAAGCCCTCGCGCCTCCGCGCCAGCGAGCGCCGTCTCCAGGTCGCTGATCTGCTTCTCTGCGACTTCGACTGCCTCGATCTCTGGGCGACACTCGTCAGAGTGAGCGACGGAGGAGACCGACGCTCGACCGCCGAAGAAGCTGATCAAGAAGGAGAGCGCGATTGCGGCGTAGGTCTGTTGGTCGGTCATGCTGGGAGCTCCATAATTTTGACGACACCGTAGAGATAAAGAGGGTCTGTGCTAGCCGATAGCTGACTAGACGTCCCCTGCACCTGAAACTGAAACTCTTCACTGGTAGAGATATCTCCAGAAAGGATTAGGGCTGTCGCGGTCTCACGTCCACGCACTTCAACATCTCTACTTAAGACGCCGTCAAAACCGACTGTTTGGCTATTTGTGACAGAGTAAATCTGTGAGAAACAGATAGCCCCTACGGAGCTAACTGAGAAGACTTGTTGACTCGATTCTATCCGCCAATGGGAGCCAGAATAGAGGGTGATCTTATCATTAGCTAAAGTGGCGCTCGTATTGTTCAGGCTGCCCGAAAGGGAGAAAACTGGATTGTTGACGACTGTTCCTGTGTATGACAGCGAGAGAAAATCCACTTTAAGAGGGAGCACTTTTCTGGAGATATAGGTCATTGATTTATCACCATTCCTAAAATCCGTGAGTAGGGCGTTATGGTGCTCCCCTTAATTCTATTGACTATTTTGATTTTGACTTGCGCATATTCAGAAACTGAAAAGCAACAATCTTCAGTCGAAGCGGAGGCGCTGTTAGCCTGTAAGGCTGCGCTTCTTTCTAAATAATTATCTTCAAACTCAATTTTGAACAAAGGGAATGTAGAATCCCCCATATTCACCCGGATATCTCCCCAGAGCAGAGCTTTCGCTGTGTTAACGCTTAACTGGTTACTGTCCAGCGTTGTCCCTACATCGCTCTTCTGATTGTTGACCTGAATTGTCGTGTTGTAGTTGGTAACTGTTGAGCCTGTCGTTTTAGTCGGTAGAGTCTGAGAGGAGGAACCATAAGCCCAGACAAAGGGCGAATAACTAGGCGCCGAAGGGTCATAACTCATGGGTCTGCCTCCACAATAAACAGGCTTGAGCGCGTGGTGATTGTCGAATTGGAGGGAACTAGTCCGACATATAACCTGAAGCCGGTTGATGGACTGTCCACCATTAAAGAGGCGACATGAGAAGAGCTCGTCTTTATGGTCCCGTCGCCGCTAAGAATATACGCTTCAAAGCCTCCGCTCGACGGTTGGATCTCTGTTGTGCTGCTATCAGTTACCCAATAGAGATTATAGGGGTCGCGAGTGCTGCGCTCACAATGGACAGCCGCCTGCACCCAATACCTCTTTGTAGAAGAGAGGGTTAAAACCCCAGTCGTGGAGTTATAGGAGACTCCGTCTCCTCCCGTCGTTCGCTTAGAGGTGGAATCGAACTTAATGATCGATCCGGTAGATATCGTCTGTGAGGACGACAACGAAAACTCAATAAATCGAGCCGTTGTCGTGGTTGTGGTGCGATATGTCATGTCAGCCCTCCATTAGATGATAAACCAGTTGGTTCCATCTGTGGTCAATGTGAGCGCTGCATATTGGACTGATAAGACTTGAGAGGAGGCGCCATCAATCGTCCCGCTTGCCGGAGAGATTGTGACATCTGCGGTTCCGAGTCGCTTGATCTGTGCGATATAACCACTGTTTCCAGTGACGGTGGGGAGCGTGATCGTCACCGCGTTCGCGCCATTCGAGACGAGATAAATGTCTTCGAGCGTTCCCGCCGCTGGATCGCTGATCGTGCTATTCGTTCCGCTTGAGTCTGTGGTGACTGTAGGGCGAGAGGCGCCAGGGAGGTTGGTTAACTGTGAGCCGTCGACCGCTGGGAGACGCGAGCTCCCATCAAGCTGAACAATCTGGTTCGCGCCCGTCCCGACGTCAACATTGAGCGTCGAGGTCGCGCCAGTTCCCGAAAGGGTCAAGCCGGTTCCGTCGATATTTAAAGTCGTATTATCAGCGTAAATATTGACCGCGCCGGTTGCACCATTGACGCTCGTCACTGGAGCGCTCGGAAGGTTGGTCAACTGTGAGCCATCGACAGCAGGCAATCGCGCCGACCCGTCAAGCTTTACGATCTTGTTCGCGGTCGTCCCGCTGTCCACGTCGAGCGTTGAAGTGGCTCCGGTTCCGCTGACGACGATCCCATCACCAGCGAGATTCAAGGTCGTGTCATCCGCGTAAAGGTTAACGACTCCCGTCGCGCCGTTGACCGATGTCACTGGCGCCGCTGGAAGGTTCGTCAACTGACTACCATCAACCGCTGGAAGACGAGCCGACCCGTCGAGCTTAACGATCTTGTTCGCGGTCGTTCCGCTGTCCACGTCGAGCGTTGAAGTGGCTCCGGTTCCGCTGACGACGATCCCATCTCCAGCGAGGTTGAGAGTCGTGTCGTCTGCGTAAAGATTGACCGCTCCAGTCGCTCCGTTGACGCTCGTTACTGGAGCGCTTGGAAGGTTCGTCAGCTGTGAGCCGTCGACAGCAGGCAATCGAGCCGATCCGTCGAGCTTTACAATCTTGTTCGCTGTCGTTCCGCTGTCGACGTCGAGCGTGGAAGTCGCGCCCGTTCCGCTGACGACGATCCCGTCTCCCGCGAGGTTAAGGGTCGCGTTGTCTGCGTAAAGGTTGACCGCGCCGGTCGCACCGTTGACCGATGTCACTGGCGCCGATGGGAGGTTGGTCAGCTGTGAACCGTCCACCGCTGGGAGACGCGCTGAACCGTCGAGCTTAACGATCTTGTTCGCCGTCGTCCCGCTGTCCACATCGAGCGTTGAAGTGGCTCCGGTTCCGCTGACGACGATCCCATCACCAGCAAGATTCAGAGTCGTGTCGTCTGCGTAAAGATTGACCGCTCCAGTCGCTCCATTGACGCTCGTTACTGGCGCGCTAGGGAGGTTGGTCAGCTGTGAACCGTCGACCGCTGGGAGACGAGCTGAACCGTCGAGCTTAACAATCTTGTTCGCGGTCGTCCCGCTGTCCACGTCGAGGGTAGAGGTCGCGCCCGTCCCGCTGACGACGATTCCATCACCGGCGAGATTCAAGGTCGCGTCGTCCGCGTAAAGGTTGACGGCGCCCGTTGCTCCGTTGACGCTCGTTACTGGCGCGCTAGGGAGGTTGGTCAGCTGTGAGCCATCAACCGCTGGAAGACGAGCCGACCCGTCAAGCTTAACGATCTTGTTCGCTGTCGTTCCGCTGTCGACGTCGAGCGTGGAAGTCGCGCCCGTCCCACTGACGACGATCCCGTCTCCCGCGAGATTTAGAGTCGCGTTGTCCGCGTAAAGATTGACGGCGCCGGTTGCTCCATTGACGCTCGTTACTGGAGCGCTTGGAAGGTTCGTCAGCTGTGAGCCGTCGACAGCAGGCAATCGAGCCGATCCGTCGAGCTTGACGATTTTCCCCGCCGTCGTTCCGCTGTCGACGTCGAGCGTTGAAGTCGCGCCTGCTCCGTTGACGACGATCCCGTCGCCCGCGAGGTTAAGGGTCGCGTTGTCTGCGTAAAGGTTAACTGCTCCGGTTGCTCCATTTACTGAAGTGACCGCGCCGCCTGCTCCGCCTTGGCCGATTGGCCCCGTGATCTTAATCGCCATGATTCCCCCTTAAACAGTCGCGAGCTCAAAGCCACAAATGATCACGAGCTCATCACCCGCCGCCGCCTTCTTATAGGCGACTGTCGACGGAGACGAACCAGCAAGACCAGCGATATCGATGGAGATCGTGGAGCTCGCTGGGATCTCAAGCTCTCCGCTCGTGGTATCGCCAGCGCCGACGCGCGCGCGGAGCTTGAAGAAGGCGCTCGCGGTCGTCGATGAATTGTGAACGGTGACAGCGGTGAAGAGCAGATCAGCCGCGAGAGCGGAGCCGGTCTTCGAGTCGGTGAAGTCATCCGAAGAGAGATCCGTCCAGTCCGTCGAAGCGTTGCTGGATGTATCGACCGAAGCGATATAAGCAGCGGTCCGGACTGGTTGAGTAGTGTAAGCGAAGCGACCCATCATCATTTTCCTTTGAACTTATGCTCCGCCGCGTTTCCGCCGACGAAGGCGCCAAGCGCAGTTTGTAGAGCGAGGAGGACCTCCGAAGAGGCTTTATCGAGGACAGCGAGGAGAGCGGTCACAATGACGGAGACCAGATAGGCCGCCATCTTCCGCCCGCCGAGCGCGGAGACGATCTTAGGTGAGATCGGAGACTTGAGGCCGGTAGACGACGGCGACGGTGGAGAGGTCTCGCTCTCTGGTCCCGACTCCTTCTCGATAGCGTCCATCAGGTCCGTTAGCTCGCGCGTTTCCTTCCCAAGTGGTGAAGGCGTCGGCGCCTGGCTGTCGGCAGATTGTGATGTGATGTCCATAAGGTTTGCGCTCCCGATCTTCTTGAGACGCCGAGTCATTCCACACGACGACGATATCACCGCTCCTCATGGCAGCGGTAGGAATGCGCCTCGACTGCCAGTCTCTCCAGAGACGATAGGTCGAGGGAAACGTACGCTTGCGAATCTCTGGCTTGAGAATCGCCCAACAATAAGCGGCGAAGGCGCCGCACCAGGCGAAGTCGCCATTCTTCTCGTAGGGGTTCGCGCCGTCCTTCTTCATATTCGCGTCAGCCCACTGGAGCCCCTCGCCGCCGCGAATATAGACGTTGATCCGATCAGCGCTGTGAGCTCCGTCGAGACCTGGCTCCGTGACGTCGAGCTCCCACTCGCCTTCAGCGCGGAGAGTCGCGTCGAGCGCCGCTTGAGAGATCGCGTCCGCGAGTGGCTCCGGAGCTCCCGCGCGGTCATCGCCAGGGCGAAGATCAATCTGACTCGCGAGGAGTTCGCGCTCGACATGACGGAGGCGATAAGCGGTCTGCTTAATCTCCGCTTCAAGGTTTGAAACTTCAGCCTTCAAGCTCTTGATCGTCACTCTCATAAATACTTATCTCCGTCGTCAGAGGAAGCGCCGAGCGTCCCAGACGAGTCGGCGAGATATGCCCTGATCTGGTGACGCGTTGGCGCGTTGTCGTATGTGGTCGGCTCAATATGTCCAACCGCTGACGCGACCCCATGAGCCGCTGTGAAGGTGATTCGATTCGTGGCGGTGTCGACGGAGTCGATCGTGAGTGTCGTCGGGTTGTCCTCGTCGCCTGGCGGGATGTATTGCACTTCGTCGCCCGCCTCGAAGAGCGCGAGATCTGTTGTGAGCTCTCCCGCCGCATCGCGTCCGCGCGTGTAGGTGTTCGCGTCGAACTCCAAGACCGTCGTCGAAACGACCGCCACTACTTCCGCGCTCGCGTTCCACCCCGCCGCGCCGAGACTATAGTGAAGCAGCTCGACGTCGACACCCTCGCCGGTGAGAGACTGGCGGACGGACTGAACCAGCGCTAGGCCATCGGTGACGCCGTAGGTGTCACCGTACCCCTTGAAGTGAGGAGACGAGACCTCGACCATCGCGCCCACTTCGAGAAGGTGACCCTGATCGAATCCAACCGACCCGCGCCAGACTCGGACGGGATCAGAGGCGAGGCGGAAGATCCTCGTGAACATCGGGCGCACCGCTGAATAGAGATCTGCGCTGTTCTGCCCTAGTCGCTCCGCCGTTGCGCCGTAGAGCTCAAGGTCCATCGACTGGCGCTCTTGAGAGTAAGCCATGATCGCCCGCTCATTGTTAACGATGACCTCGCCGTTGAACTTCTTCTCCGCGTCGTCCCAATCATACTTGAAGGCGATCTGGTTCACCGA
>Ga0208645_1000741_pt1 | contig 32385 bp, 37 predicted proteins | sample VirMetDEL_Sep_01_FD_184519 | JGI IMG/M metagenome (GOLD analysis project Ga0208645, IMG submission 184519) | Aqueous microbial communities from the Delaware River and Bay under freshwater to marine salinity gradient to study organic matter... | ecosystem: Environmental > Aquatic > Marine >... | reverse complement strand
TATTAAATTCACGAATTAAATTCACAGATTTATCATCTATTATTATTTGATAATCCTGCATTAATGAGATACCTGCTAAAATACTGCCTTTCTTTTTTATTGTTGGTATTACATTTAATCCCTTACTCTTTATTTCGCTTAAAAGTCGTGGCTCTGAATTATCCATTACAATTAAATTGCCACCTGCATAACGTCTATTCAATTCATATATCTGACTTGTGCTTAATCCTGCCTTATAGTAATGTTCTTTGAGCCATATCATTTTTCTTTCTTTATCTATTGCACCTTCTACTAAAACACTTGGATCCACCGAAAATCCTATGTCCATGCCAAATATTGAATCTATTTCATTATTAAATTTACCTATGTTCCAATGCTTAAATATAACTCCTTCAGCACTTTCTAACCACCCACCTTCTATTTGATGTTTAAACTTCTCTGGTCGTCTAACCTTCATTACTTCTATCTGTTTAACAAACGATTTAGACAAGTGATCTAAGTTGTCTTGATAAGTAGTATGTATGTATGTAATGTTTTCTTTAGTGCCATTATATCCGTCTGGAACTCCCCTGTTTTGAAAGAACCTATGGTATATCCAATTCTCTTTTGTAGTAGGGTTTAGAATTAATATACATCTATTCTTTACAAGCTTTGATCTAATACTGAAATCAATCTTGTCAAAACTTTCCTCGTCTGTTAATTCCTCAGCTTCGTCTAATACGAATGTGCTTACCCCCTGTATAGATTTAAGTTTTGCAGTTTGATCTCCACTTGACGTTCTAATACCACTAAAGTATATTGAACTGCCTGTTAAATTGTTTATGATCTCCGTCTTGTTTACAGTGAACTGATCGAGTACGCCCATTAACTCAAGCTTCTCTATAAACTCAGGTATAATTGACATTCCTGCTGAGGTCATAGTATAACGAGTAAATAATATTCTATGCCCTTTTTCGTAGGTAAGTAATACTAAGAATGTGTTTGTGGCAAATGATTTTCCAGAACCTCTCCCTCCTGTTATTACAAAGTAACGACTTTGAGAGTTAAATAAAGCTTGATACTTTTTATTGAGGTTTAGTTTGTTCATTTTAATTTATATTGTTTTTTAACTTATAATCAGTTATTCTTTTCAAAACATATCTATCTCTTTCAATACCTTTAAACAATTCTCTATATTTCCAATATTCTTTGTCTCTTATTTTTTTCCAATCCTCATTAGTAAAATAAAAACTCTCTTCAAACTTGCAAAATTTTATATACGAAGGACACTTTTGTAATACTCTTAAATTTAAAACCTTATGCCTACCTATTGTCATTGATTTATATTCACTAATTATTTGTGAGTAAAACCTTTTATTTACATCTTCTAAAGTAATTATATCAACTGCTTTCTTCTTTTTTTTGACCATCCTTAATCTCTTCTGATTCTATATCTATTATTTTTTCTTTATCTGCAAAATCAATAATAGGGATGTTGACTTCTGTTTTCACATTTAATTCTTTTAACTCTTTTGGTTTACCGTACTTATATTCCCAAAGTAATCTCATGTGTGGGAAACTATCTTTTGCCTGTTTAGCAAGTTCTAACCACGCTTTCTCTTCACTACCAAACACTCTTTTCATTGCACCTAAAGCATAGTTGCCGAGCTTCTTTTCTCTTGCCTTTGGTGGTCGTCCTTGTCCTCTATAAATACCTTTTAAAGCACCGTTGTTAGCTCTTCCGTCTTTTTTCTTTTTGTTTTCGTCTTCTACTCCTTCCATAAACCTTTATTAATTAGTTGGCATATAATAGAGTAATTACCTAAATCTTGAAATGTATCTAAGAGAGTTTCATTATTACCTTTACGATTCTTAATAATTAGATTTTTCCATCTGCTTATTTTATCGTTCATTCTAAACCATAAACCATGTAAAGCAAAATCTTTACCTTCCTTAGTTTCTAAATTTGCACCAGTGCTTATATTACTAATGCCATAATCTAATTGCTTCTTTGCGAATAATTCAAATTGCTCTTCTACAATCTCTTCATAACTCTTGTAAAGATTTGGTGCTTCCTTCTGTAATAATTTTCTATATTTATTTTTCATATTGTAATTCTGGCATATTACTTATAACCATTGTTAGTTCGTCAATGTCTTCACTCCTTAGAGTTTTTAATTTACTTTTTATATATTCTCTTTTAGTTGTATTATCCATTTCGTCAATCTCAATAATAAGTTGTTTAAGCCATATATTCAAATTATAATTATACATTGAATGTGTACTAAATGTTTTAATAGAATAAATTAAAGTTGCATGGTTTATGTTCCAACCATTTTTATTATAGAAATCAACTATTTTGTGTAGTGGCATCCTTTTATATTTAAACAATATATGATTTAATAATGCCCTAACCTCTACATATTCTCTTTTTCTTGTGATCTTAAATACATCTAAACCTGATAATAATTTTATTTTATCGGCTATTTCTGTTTGTGTAATCATGGTAAATAATTTTGATGAGCTTTGTAATCCTCTAAAGCGTGTAACATTGCACTGCAACATTCATAATGCTCTTCAATTTCATACTGCTCGATTAACATAGGTATCTCTTCTTCTCTTATAACTCTTTTTTTTAGACAAAGTAGAGTGTCTTGATAACAATCTAAGTAATCTAAATATTGGTTTGCCATTTATAAAGTGTCTTCTACTAAGTAGTTTTCTAAATCAAATTCATTCTTAATATAGTTTTCATATACTTTTATAGCATATTCAACTTTTTGCTCACCACTAAAATAGAAATTTTCGCTGACATTAAAAATACCAATTTCATTTGTTGGTGATTTATCTATAACAATGTATTTAAAATCCTTATAATCTTTGCCAAATAAATTACAATAAATATAACATTGACTATCATAATTATATTTATTAGCACTGTACTTAAACGCAGAACAAATTTGCGTTGTCTTTAAATCAATAAGGTATTGTCCTAAAACATCTGCCTTAGCTCTAAAAGGATATCCCATTAAATTATTAACCATAGGCACTTCAAACTCACTATTCTCTATAAGTTCACTTGCAGGTTTGCAATTATAAAATCTATCTCTTAACCTTAACGCCTTGTCTCTATCTTTTATAGTAAAGACATCCCATCTCTCTTCTTTAGCAAGTTTATATTCTTTACTTGCTTTTGTTTTTACATCCAAGAATAAACATTCATTAAATTTATCCTCTTCTAAAATACTTGCATGAAATAAATATCCTTGTGCCAAAGCATCTGATTCAGTAGGTAGGTTTGTTTGATTTAAGTATTCTAGTGGTGATTTAAGTAGTTGGCTTATTGCACTACTTGATAAACAAGCTTTTGCTAAGTAGCCATAATAAAAGCTATCTTGAATTGCTTTTTGCGTGAGCTCATGTCTATCATGCATCTCATTGTCTAGTGTGATTATTGGTTCTTTCATATTAATTACAATTATAGTTATACTGATATGAAACGTAATACTCCCAACAACCTCCTTCTATATAGTAAGTGTAAACTTCGCTATTAGAACCGTTTCTGCATAAATAAATATACTTAACGGTATTGTCTCCGTACTCTGCATGATAAGGTTCGTCAAAGTAAGGAGCCGAAGGATAGTGACTTAAATCGCAGTTATCTGAGCAGTTAAACAATGTAAATAAAATTAGTGTATAAAGTATTATTCTCATATTTTCTTTGTTATTCACTTACAAAGTTAATAAAAGAAATGACTTAAACAACTATTACATAAAATTCTTTTTCCAAACATCCATGCCTACTGCATATCTCTGTTTAGTATCTGGATATTCTAAAATCATTTTAGCATTGTTCATGAACCTTGCCATGAAATTAGCTTTCTCTTCGTACTTTTTTGGTTTTAAAAATGGCATAATTATTTGTTATATTCTACATAAACATTATGTAGTTTGTCATGAACTGTTTTTTTATAACAAGACGAACAACTTGTTAAACTTGCTTTTTGTGTAAACACTCTATTATAAATAGTTAACATCTCTTTTTGAACTTCTGGTTCTATTGAGTTTTTATTTTCTTTATAATAATTGTCTAAATAATTATATTCGTCTTCCGTTAAACACTTAGGTTTATAATAAGGATATAAAGCATTTAATTTCTGCTTACGTTCCTCACACCCACAATCTTCACCAAGTACCCACTTAGCTACTTTTGCTATTCCTGTTGCTTCTAACACTTGTTCGACTGTATCGCCTAAACCTTTAGCTTTTGTACTTTTTGTACTCTTCTTTGCTTTCTTTTCTAATTTTTTCTTTTGCATTTGTTAATGTATTAAATATTGAACTTAAACTTATTTTAGTTTCTTTACTAATGTCTCTCATACTCATATTGGTATTAAGATATAACTTAGTAAGCTTTTTATCGTACCAATACCAATCGTCAATTATACTATCTATTTTATTATACAACGATTCTAAATCAAGTTTCTTATTATAATTATCTAAAACTTTGTCTTCATCATAACTAATTTTATTGATTATATAGTTATAAGTTTCCTGATCTATATCACTAAAAACAGATATTCTTTTTTTGTTTTTATAACCTGTATAATTGCTATAATATAAATTTCTTAATGTAATGTATATATAAAATGTATTAATTTCTTTTTCATTATACATTATACGATTTACATCTTTAGTATAATTATACATTCTTAAATACATCTCTTGAACTAACTCCTTAGCGTCATTATTGTTTAGTTTAAAGCTTTTTGCCATCTTAATCCACTCTTCGTGTCTCTTAGATAATATGTCTAATATCTTAGAGTTCATCACTAAATATTATGTCTCTAAGTTTGTCAAATGAATTTACAACATAATAGTTTCCTTGCCATTCAGCTTGAAACTTAATCTCGTCTGGTGTTAACTTTTGTTGTGCAAGAGGTTTATCACCGTCTTTAATTTCTATAAGATAATTGTTATTGTTATAACCAACTATAATATCTGGTGCACCTTTACCTAATTGATGAGTATGGAGGACAGAGCATCCTGCCTCTCTAATTTGAGAGACAATCTTTTTTTGGTTGGCATCTACTCTAGCTCGTTTTCGCATCTAATATTATCTAAATCATCAAAGGGCGTTTGATTATTAAAATAATATCTGTTCGATTTTCTATGGTAAGTTATACCTTCAATATCTTGTGGATAACCTACTAATTTCTGTTTCTTAATTTTTTGACTGCCAAAGGTAACTTCTGTATTACTAAAATCTAAAGCTCTATTTGGTCGCCATACAAAAAGTACATTATCACTTTTATCTGCAAATGTTCCACCACCTTTAATTGAATTTACATCAGGTTTTCTGTATCTACCATTATCATCTTTTTGTGGTGTAACTTGGTGTGCAACTAAATGTACAGAAATTTTATTTTCAACAGCAAACCTTTTTAGCTCACTCATAAACCTACTTATGTATAAATCTTCTCTTTCACCTCTTTGCATCCTGTGTTGTACAGTGTTGTATGGATCAATAATTAAAGAACGTATTCCTTTTGTCTTAACTAAAAACTTAGCTCTTTCAAAGATGTCATCTAATTTATAACTTTTTTTTGGATATATAATAAAAAAGTGTTTTTTCATAAACTCCATGCCTTGTTTAAATTCTGCTTCACTCATATAATTATTTTCATAAAAAGGATCAGAGCTTTTGCCTATATAACATTCTATAAGATCATGGAAAAAATCATTTATTGGCATATTTTCAGGTGAAAACACTGCAAACTTCCAACCATCGTGAAATGCCTTTAGAACTGATAGCTGATTTAAAAACATACTTTTACCTTCGTTTTGATAACCTGTCCATATATTTACCTCACCGTTTCTCCATGTCCATGCCCTATCAATAGCTTGTATGTGTGTTGTAGAACCTCTTTCCTGTCCGTTTCTATAACCGTCTAACATACTATCGTATATATCACTAATATCAAAAATACCCTCTACTTTAGGCACTCTTGCGTGTTTAAATCTATATTGTAACGATTCTATGCCTTCGCTTAATAAAACTTCGTTTGCATCTTTATATGGGTTTGTGTCTATTAATCTAATTTTTTCTGCACCAATACGTCTTATAAGCTCCTCTTCTAAATACCTACCGTTTTCGTCATTGTCAGTACATAAATAAACTACTTTAGCATTTTCAAATACTTCATAAGAGTTTGTTATACACTCTAATTTCTTGTCTAAGTTTTTATCTCTTACGTTTGGTGCTCCCATGTTTACAGAAGTGTGCCAAGTAAAACCTGCAACTTCCCAACTAAGTGAATCTATTTCACCTTCACATAATATTACAAAATCTTGATTTATAACACGATCATAATTAAATATTATAGGTTCTCCATTTTTTGACTGAGTAAACATTTTATTATCAATGCCTCTAGTTTTGTAGTTTATAAGTTCATTGTTTTTTAAGTATGGGAACACAACACTTTTACCATCTTTTGTTGTTGTAATTTTATTGTTTTCGATAACCTCATTTGTAATGCCTCTTTTATTTAAGAACTTTATAGCATTTGAATTTATCTTTTTTAGATTATTAGTAGTTGGCTTAGTATATATTTTATCTTGTATCATATTATAATTAGGGTTTACAGAACCGTTCCAACCACAATGGTGGCAGTGATATAATCCATCGTCTAGGTTAATTGATAAAGATGTGTCTCTTTTATTTTTCCTAGTATGACTACATTTTGGGCACTTTACTTTCTGTTGTGAGTAATTGCCTTTTGGTGCGATTCCAATTTTTTCAAAGTTTTCTTGCATAGTATTATTTTTCGTGTATATTTTATAATACACTATGTAATATATTACACTATGTATTATTTATTTCTATAATACACTATGTATTACATACAACTGACATTCTTGGCACTTGGGGATACATAAATCTTACGTTCTTTACCATCGTTTCCTAAGCTTTTTGTAACTCTTTTTATATATTCTTTGTTTTCTAAATTCTTTAATATTCTATATAAAGTTCTATCGTTTAAGTTTAATGCCATACAAATACTTTCATTTGAGGCATAACAATAACCCTTTTTAATTGATAGTGAATCTATATATGATAATACAGTGGCTTCTGATATTGATAAGTTTGTGTTCATAAATGCTAAATTAATGTTAACGTATTTTGTGTTTTTTCTTTGTGTCATGATATTAGATAATAATCCCCCAAGTCAATTAAGAAATGGGGGAATGTTAATTTAAAACGGTAAATCTGGTGTCGGTAATTCTTGAGCAGGTTGCGACTGTTCTTCTTTTTTTTCAGGCACATATTCGTCAACCCAAACAGTGTGAGTTTTACCATATTGATCCGTCTCTCTTTTTTTACCAATAGTAAGTTTTACATAGCGTTTTCCCATGTATTCAAACCAGTGTTCTTTTAGTTTTTCTTCACCAATAGTAAAGTTTACTAAATCGTAGTTTCCAACTTTTTTTCCACTACCTACATACTTTTTTTCATTCATAATTTAATTTAATTTAGGTTAATAATAATTTTTCTACTTTCTTACTTACTTTATATTTTTTTCTAATATCGGTGATAGTAAAACCCTTTTCTTTAATAGCTTGTTTAGCTTTATTAAACTTATCTCCTTTCTCTTCTAACCAATCTTTATTTGGCTCTAACACGCTTGTAGAAGCGTTTTGAGGTGCCTTAGAGTGATTATTAGTAGCATCTGCATCTTTGGTATCATCAATTAAAAATAAACCGTTTAAAGCGTACTTTCTAGCATAACTGCTTGACGCTCCATAACACTGAGCTACATCCATTCCTTTTCGATTTAAATTAATTCCTGCTTGTGCTCTGACCTGTATTTTATCTACACCGTCAGTGATCTCTGCTACAGCATTAACAAATAATGGCTCAGGTGCAATAGAGTCAGATATAGTAAGCAATAACTCTTCTTTTGCTAATAAAGGTTTTACTGCCTCTAAGATGTCTTCACAACTTCGATAATTATAATTACCGAAATTGTTTCTTTGATTTTTAGGTGCTTTCAAACTCCCTTGAATACGCACCAACTTCTTTGTTAGATTTTTCATACAACAAACATATATATAAAAAATGTCATGTGCAAGACAAAAGACAAAAAAAAGAGGCAACATTTAGTTACCCCTTTTCATTGAAAACAAAGAAAATCAACAGAATATCGCACCCTATTGAATTCACAAAGATATAAAAATACCTATTAAATTCATAGGGTATTGAATTTATTTATTAACCTATTAAATTTAACGACCTTGTCCTCTATATTTCTTATGATAATTTTTAGAGCTTTTTAAGGCACTCATTTTGTTTTTTGCGTGTACACCTTTACGTTTAACAGATTTGCTTTTATATATGCTTATAATCGCCTTAGCCATTACCCTTTAAATATACTTGTAGATTTTTCTGCGGTACGACCACCAAAATAAGCTAATACAACAGCCATCATAACTTTTTCAAATGTGTCATTCCAAGTTGCACCAATATGAAATGGTACACTTTCTATACTGTCTAATATGCCAGCTAAACTAAATACAACTATACACCATACTAAAACTAATGGTCGTACATTTTTACTAAGCCATGAATCACTTGATGCATCTGCTTTCCATCTACTTGTTATAGATTCTATTTCTTTGTTTTGTTGATCGTAAATCATTTGCTGTAATTTAATCTTATCTTCATTAGGTATTTTAGATTTACTTATTTCAGCAATAGCTTCTTGTGGTGAGCTAACACCACTTAACACTTTACCTAATGTTGGATTTATCATTGATGCAGCACCAAATAATAATTTACCAACTGTAGTTTCTTTAAATTTCTTTTTATCAGCCATTTGTTATATCTATATATTTAGTTTTACCTTTATCTCTAACAGCTTTTAATATTCTGTTTCTATTTACAGAATCGCTTACATAACTAACATGAACCCAGTCAGGGTTTGTACTATCGCCAAATTCCCATATCATAGTATCAAAATTCAAATTTTCTTTTATATAATAAAACATCTCAGCATTTGTTTTATGCCCATAAATATCATCAATATCCATAGCTTGACCATAACAATGTTGACTTGTTTGTTTACCATTTTTTGATGCACCACCAATAGCTTTATTAAGTGCCTCTGATCTATAGAATGAATTTATTTTTATTGGACCACCAACCCATTTTCTAAGTGGCTCAAATATGTGTTCAGCTACGTTTTTCATATTAGATAAAATATTGCCATCTGGTGTGTTAGCTAAACCAAGTCGCATAGCTGTAATACTTTTAGTAGCTTCTTTTTCTGATATATGTTTACTAATCATAATAAATTAATTTAGTTAGTAGATGCTCTTCTTGATCTTTTTAATCTATCTATAGTATTTTGTATTTCTAAATTAGTAGTTTTTATTTGTAAAGATATGTCTGCAACATATTGCATCCTTACTCTTCCTGTTTGATCTAAAATAACAATAACAGGAACAGCCATTATACTGTTTTGTATATCTTTTGGTTGATCTTTTAAATAGCTAAATTTAATAACAGCACCAGTAATATTACTAAGATCGTAGTTATTCTTTTTATTCCACTCTGCATTTATTTGCAAGACAGTTATGTCTTGACTATATACAGATGCCGCAACCAATACAAATATCGCACATAATAATTTTTTCATTTACTAATTATTTCAAATAACTTATCATCAATCTTTTTTAAAGCATCAGAGTTTTCTTCTACTTTTTTACCAGTATTCATGATAGTTTCTCTTACCAATTTATCTTTCAGATCATATTCTGTTCTTGATATTTCTGGTTCTGGCAATTGTTTTGCCTCTTCTATGTCTGCTTGTAAAGCAAACCACATTCCTATAAGAGTAGATAATCCAACTCCTATAGCTATTAATGTTTTTATACTAATTTGAAAAGTACTGTCTTCACTTAATTCTTTACCCATTATAGTTTCTTTGTCTTTTGAACAGTATAAGTTATAGTGCAGACAAGAAGTATAATTTTAAGCCAAACCTCTACTTCAGTTAATGAGATAAAAAAAGCTATTGAATTGAATAAGTATATTTTCAAATCTGCGAAACCCATAGTATTATTTTTCCTCTGGTATCTCTTCGTAAGAACCATCTTCTAAATTAACTGAAATCTTACCATACTGTTCCTCAAGTTCTTTTCTAAGTTTTAGTTGTGATTCTTCTAGTTTTTTTAGTTCTTCTAATTGTGATTCTTTTTGATTGTCAATATTAATTTTTTGTATAGTTAACACACCAATAGTGTTTACTATTTTATTAATGTTGCTTTGACTTTCTTGTAGTGATTTTAATTGTTCTTCTGTAATTTTTGACATTATATTAAATTTAAAGTTATATTACAAATGTAGTAAATTAATTCCAATCTGGGTGTAAATACTCATCAACTGGATTTTTTTTGCTTTCAATTTGTTGATCTAAATAACTTTTTAAACCATCAACATCTAATTGATTATTTAACCAACCAATAACATCATCTTTTGTTAATTCATTATAAGGTATAAATGGATCACCCTCTTTATATTCTACTCCAATAGTTCCAATAGAGCTAACTATTATTGGTTCCTCAGAATCATCTTGAGCAAACAATGACCAATGAACTGTATAAATAACATTGTCTAATCCATCTTGATGTATTTTAGCATCAAGTTGATTTATTTTCCAAGTATATGTATTTGCCATAATTTTATATTTATTTATATTAACTTTATTTTTATAATTTGTTATATTTTAACAATCATCAACCTCAATTATTAATCCATTATTACCAACACGAATATATGAACCACTTGCCGATCCGCTAGTTGTATATATAGCATAGTAACCAGCTGCCGCAACAGTTGTTCCAGTTTGTGTTGTATATGCTGTATATATACCAGCACCACTAGATGGCACTAAATTATTTGAATCATCATGATAATAAGTATCAAAAGGTATTGCAATCTGACAGGCACTATTGCTAGATGAGCTGTTATAATTATACATAAATGCAGTTCTAGGTGGGTTTTGATCGTATAAACTAAACTCAGACATTGCTAGTGGGTTTTCACCATCTGGCCGGTTATCAACTGGATTTGCTAATGCAACTGGCGGATAACTTGTACCAGAGCCACTAGAATTACCACCACTTAATCTTTGTATATCAGACATATATATTGGTCCAGTTATAGTACCATTACCATCATAGTTAGAGTATTTTCTTTCTCTAGCTGTTTTAAGCATTGTTATTTCACTATCTGATATATTTGGACAAGCCATATTTATTTACTTTTTAATTGTTTTATTTCTTGTTTTAAACTATCAACCTCCGCTTTTAATTCTTTTATAGCTTCAATAAACACACCAGCCATATTTCCATAAGCAACCGAGTACATTCCCTCATCATCTTTTTCAACAACCTCTGGCAATACATCTAAAACTTCTTGAGCAATAACACCAACTTTAGTTGATTTGTCATCAATGTCTTTTCTAGTGTAATTAACACCCCTTAATTTAGCAACCTTGTTTAATGCATTGTCAACAGTAACAATATTTTCTTTTACTCTACGATCTGAAAATGCAATTACATCACTAGTTGCTCTAATAGTGCCAGTAACATCTAAAGTATATGAAATACCAGAAGATTTATTAATACCAACTTGCATTTGTGGTGTATAAGTTAAAAGTACCGCCTCTGAGTTATATGGTGATGGTTGACCACTACCACGATAAACATAAAAATGATTACTAGCTGATGCGGCTCTTGAACTAAATGCCCAATAAACACCTGTCCAGCTAGATTGATTTGCCGCTGCTGTATGCCCAAATAATATATCTGATGGATATGATGTTCCTTTTGAATCTAATCTTATACCAGCTCTATTTGCTATGTGCCAATCTTGACCAGCTCTAACACCATTTAAATCAGCTCCACCGCCTTTAACTGAAAATTTATAAGAATTTGCACCACCCTCAGCAATACCAATACTAACATTGCCGGTTGGGTTAAAATAAACATTACCATTTGGAACAAATTGTAAAACAGATCCATTTTTAGTATAATCATATAAATAAAGCTCATTAGCTGATAATGTGGCTAACCCGAACTTCCATCGGTTTACACTATCATTATTTGCTCTAAATCTAATACCTGGATAATTAGTTGCTTCAAAATTAATTCCAGCAATTTGAGATTCGCCACTTACTTGAAATTTATAACTTGTATCTGTTAAATTTACTGCAACATTACCATTTGGATTTATAGTCAATGCTTGATTTGTTACACCAGCACTATAATTGTTAGATGTACCAAATTTCATTGTTGTTCCAGAACTTGTAATTGTAACTCCAATTTTAGCTTTAGGCACACTGTAATTCATAGAACCAAAATCTATACAAGGTGTTCGACCAGAGGCACTATAATTACCATCTGACAAAAACATTGTTCCAACATTATTAGAACCAAAAGTTGTATTTGCTAAACCATAAGAATCAACATGGAAAGTTGTTTTTACATTACTACCAGTTCTAATACCAGTTGCTCCAGATTGTGTTACTCTAACTCTTTCGTACATTCCAGAGTTTGCTTCACTAACACCATTTGATCCACTAGATGTTGTCCATAATGTTAAGTAACCGCCATAATTGGTATCTCCAGCGGCAGTAGTTTTTCCACCACTAATAGCACCCATATGATAGCTAGGTCCAGTAGCGTTTCCCATATAACCACTAATAGACATCCAACCACCCTCTGTGTTTGCTGTATTTGTATTGTTTAAATTTAAATTACCATTTGAACCTCTACCATAAGTGCCATTAGAATCACTCATGTGAATATCTACTTTGGCTTGTGGCGATGTCATTCCAACACCTAATTTTTCTGTAAAGTAACTATTTTCACCAGAGCCAAAATGATAATCTGAATTTTGATAATCGTGTATGGTAGTTGCAGTACCAGCACCGCCCATGTTTACTGTTGTTGATGTTTCACCATTATTATATTGTAAAAATAAAGCGGCATTTCTTTTACATATTGTAGCCGAGCCACCATAACCAAAACCATCACCAATAGTAATTGGATTTGTTGTACCCTCAAATCTTGCTGAATTACCAACAGATAAATTATTTGTAATAGCTAAATCATTAACGTTTAATAAACCATACATTGTAACTGTGCCATCAGCGGCAATTAACATTCTAGTTGCTATATTACCACTTGTAGTAGTTCTAAATCTTATTACACCACCATTACCAGCAAATATATTTGTACCATAAGGACCAGAATCATATTGCCTCATGTCAAAACCATATCTGTCATTAGCAGCACTATTATATAAAAATAAATCAGTATTTACAGAAGTTCCAAAATCAATTTTTCCTTGTGGTGCTGTTGTATGACCAACTCCAATAAATCCAGTAGTATATAAATTTCCATCAGCTTTTAAAACCATTCTAGTATTTAAACCTTGACTAGCACTTGTTGCTGTTGTAGCTTGTGAAAACTTTAAATCACCATTTGTTTCACCATGTATAACATTACCTGGAAATCCATAAGTTCTAAAATTATTACCACCTATTGTTGAATCACTAGAGCAACTAAAAGATATAAAAGGAGTTCCATTACTGTGCATTGATCCAACAGTTCCAAAATATCCTGAGGTTGTATTATCATGACCAAACTCAATATTACTACCATTATTTCTAATTGATACTGGAGCTGTTGTTTGTCTGCTAGATGTTCTTATTCTTACATCACCACCAGTCATATAAATTGGTGATCCATTTATAGCTAGTGGCTCAGTTGTAGTTACAGCATCATTGAAAGAACTTAATCTAGGTACAGTTGCTGAATTTATTGTTGTTGTATTGTGAGCAATATTTAAATTAGTTCCTAAATGTGTAACTAATTTACCACCAGAAATTATTGTTGCATTTGCTGTATTAATTCCAATATTCCCACCATCTTTTATTGTTAAGCGAGTATTTGCAGCTAAACCATCTTCAAAAATCTTTAAACCACCATCAGAATTTTGTCCTATTGACCAATCTCTAGTGCCATCTGTTAATAATTCAAGTGCATGATATGTGCTAGTAGAATCTCTGTTAATTTGCAACCTACTATCATTGAACAAAGACATTTTTGTCTTATAAGTACTCGATTCATAATGCTTCCAGTTTATAGAGGCACCATCATAAAGCACTTGATAATAATTAGCACCATTAGCTTTTAATCTGTAACCATAAGAGCCATAATCAGTACCATCAAAAGCAATAGCAACACCAGCATTTAAAGTTCCCTCATTACTAGCTTTATTTATTGTTATAGGTGCAAAAGCTGATGTAACTCCAATACCAATATTACCAGCATTAATATAACTAACACCACTTACATTTAATTTATTAACAACAGCTCCAGCTGAATTTACTTGTGTTATAGAACCTCTGTTAATCTCAACAGATTCAGCGGTAGTGCCTCGACCAACACCAAAATAATGTGTTGTATAAACATTAGCAGTTCTTAATGAACCTGGATTATCCCATGCATACCACATAGTTGATCCTAAATGCCCATCGAACCAAACATTATTTGTATTAGCTGCTGATGTTGTTCTTATATAAGAATAATTGTTATCACTATTATAAAACCTAATACTATCTTGAGTATTTGAACTTAAGTAAGTTGAAAGCACACCAGTCGGTCCAATATCAACCTTCATAGTACCAGATGTTGTACCAGTAAAAAATTGCATATAACCAGTATTATTAACTCTAATTGTACCATTAGATGTCATCGTACCAGCATCTTTATTCACCATATAGATACCAGAAGTATCGTTGTTAGTAGATTCAACGTAATATCTATTGCTACCACTAGCTACATTTTCTACATTAAAAGTAGGTGCTGTTCCAACTGGTCCAACTTTTAACTTATCTTGTATATATGTAGTATTATCATTGTCAATTCTTAAAACTTCATTATTTGTATTTTGATTCCATACATAAAGAAAATTATCTGCTGAGGCATATGCCCATCCTTTAAATTTATAGGTATTATCACTAGCTTTAAATCTAAAACCAGCAAAATTACCAGTTTCAGTTTCTATACGATCTAAAAATAATTGATCTGTTATTTCATAATCACCAAACATTTTACCATAACCACTCTCATCAATACTAAACAATAAATTTGCTGATCCAGTAGTGTGTGAGCCAATTTCAAACTTTTCATTACCGCCATTATTATTGCTGTCAATATTTATTCTAACATTACCATAAGAATTTATAGTTAAATTATCACCATAAACATCATTGTAGGTTGATCTTATTGAGTGCTGTATATTTGTGCCATAAGAATCACTATCCCAAGTAAAATATATTCCGCCAAATTTATATAAATTAGAATAATCATCATTAACAGATTTACCATATAAATCACCAATAAAATGCACATCATCTAAAAACTTTGATTCGCCATCTATAAATAACTGACTAGCTGTTGAATCCCATTCTATACTTGCATCATTTACTGTATCATTACCAAAATATAATTTTAAATTATCAACTATTTGTGGTGATTTTCCATAAATAATTCTTTGCACACCACCATCTAATCTCATGTATTCTGTCAAACCAGCTGGATCAGAACCATTATCTAATTGAAATTTAATATCACCATCATCAACAAAAGAATTAAATATTAAATCGCCAGTATTAATTCTAAATATTGTATTAGTTTCATTGTGATAAGCTCTAAAATCTGTTCCGCTACCTAAAACTAATTCAACATTATCATTAAGTGTTAAATCACCAGTCATTGTATCCCCAGCTTTTAGCACATTTAAACTAGCAGCTCCTGTTACACTACCAGTTAAGTCGCCAGTAACATTTCCTGTTAAATCTCCAGTAACGTCTCCTGTTATAGTTCCGCTTACATCTAAATCACCAGTAATATCAACACCGCCTAAAACTGTTTCTAATACAACACCATTCATGTCATATAATTTAGCAACACCACCAGCAACATATAATCCTTGATTTTGTTCTCCAGCATTACCAGTAACACCCCAAACTTGTAAATCGCTATCAACAGTAATTCTCATCCCTTTTCCAGTACCACCAGAATCGGAATGTTGGATGTGCGGTCCATAACCAGATGTAGCACCAGAGCCAAGATATAAATATTCGTTAACCCTTAAATCTTCAACTTCTGCATCATCAAATACTGCACCTTCAAATTCAACATCACCAGCAAATTTTGTTTTATTTAAATTGTTCGGTGAAGCAGTATAGGCGGTTCCTCCAGTTATAGTTCCATCAGTATATGTAGTTGTAGGAGTTACTTTAGCTCCGTTTTTGCTTGTTATATTACACTCAACTACTAAATCTTCATTATTATCATTTGATCTAGCTTGTAATTCATAATTATGAGTAGATGTTTTATAAACTCTAATTAAATTAGCATCTGGTCCATATACTAAAGCATCATCATAAAATGGTCCAGTATCAGATTCATCACCTCTAAAAGCTATGCTATAATATATAGTATTTAAACTAGCGTTATCACCCCAATATGTATTTGGTTGTAATACCCTAACCTCCATTTGAACCCCACTCTTAAAACCAACATCATTAATAACAACATCTGCTACTTTTTTCCAAGTTGTACCTGTTGTAGAGCTATTATTTTCAATCCATCTAAAAGTTGTTCCAATACCATCTGCATTGTAAGCACTATTATCTAGTTCAGTTCCTTCACCACCTTGATATGCTATTGTGTTTAAGTAGGCATTACCTGTTAAATTGCCAGTTACATTACCTGTAACATTTCCAGTAACATTTCCTGTTAAATCTCCAGTAACATCACCTGTTAAGTCGCCAGTAACATTACCAGTTAAGTTACCAGTTACGTTTCCACTAATAGTTTTACTAGCAACTATGTTTTCACTTCCGCCATCTAATCTTAAATATTCAGTTAATGATCCTGATCCATTATCTAATTGAAACTTAATATCACCATCTGTAACGAATGAATTAAATATTAAATCTCCTGAGTTTATTCTAACTATATTATTTGTACTATGATATATTTTTAAATCTGAGCTATCACCAAAAGTTAATTCAGAATCATCAGTAAAATTCATATCTCGATCAACTCTATTAGGCACATCATTTGCCCTACCAGCACCAAACACTTTTATCAATCCATTACTTGCATGAGATTTTATTACTACTGCTATTTTTTGTACTTGACTACCAAAAGCAGTTGGTTTAGTAGCTGTTAACAAGCCAACAGTTTCAGAAACGTATAATTCATCACCTATTGAAAAACCAGAGGTATCAATTCCGCTTACTGCTCCAAACATTACTGCCTCACCCTCAGCTTGATCAGCAATAGTTTCATTTAATACACCAATAGCTGGCATACTAGATGCAACATTAGCATCTGCTGCAATAACCTCAATAACATTGCCACTAGGTGGGGTTGCTGTTGGAGCTGCATGAACTACAACTCCTTTTGCAAGAGACGCACCACTCACATTTTTAACAGTCACATCAATTCTTTTTGCAACATCAGGTTCAAAATCAATCCAGTTAGTTCCAGTACCAGTAGAACTTAATAATTGCCCACTTGTACCAGCATCACCACTTGAATCTTTTATAGCACCAACTACTTGTAAATTACCAACAAATTTAGCATAAGTAGTTCCTATTTCTAAAGCATGAGCAGTATTATTTGTTCCACCACATATTCTAACATAACCAGCTCCACCTCCACTTAAAAAAGTGTTAGTGCCATCTGTAAGTAAAGCATACTCTTGGCCAGTCATGCTATTTGTCGCTATACTTGCATAACCTGAGTTAGCTGTCCAATTTCTAAAAACCAAACCTCCATCTGGTCCTTCTAATTGAATCGAACCAGAAAAAGTACCAGTAGTTCCACTTATAGTGCCACCAGTTACATTACCCTCTAAATTAGCTACAAGAGTTCCAACTGTATATCCTGTGCCACTTGTGTTAACTATTGTAGTGGGTTCATCACTTGTACCTATAAATAGTTTCCATTTATTATCATCAGCATCATTAAATAATCCTTTGTATTTTGTAACCGTAGATTCTACATACTTACCAAAAAATCCTATGTCTAAACTATTTCCAACATTATTTCTTGCTAATTTAATTAAGGGGTCCTCAGTAGCTAAATCCTCTACATCTAAATATGTAAGAGTACCACTAACTGTAAGATTGCCACTAACAAGTAAGTTGCCACCTATTTTAGCATTTGAATTTACATGAAGATCATAACCTAGTGTTGGAGTTACACCAATTCCTATTTGTGTTGTAGATACAAAAAACGGAGAGTTATTACCAAATCCGTCTGTTAATCTTTTTGCTGATGTAGTTATGTTACCATTATCATTAAACTTAACAAGAGATTGATAAGTATCTTTTATTTTATTATTAGAAAGAGATGCCATTATTCAAAACAAGTTGGTTGTGAATTAAACATCTTTTCCCAATTTATTATGTGTGTCATTATCTTTCTTTTTTAAATACGTTAATAATTTTGTTACGTTAACCTGTTTAGGTTTGTAGTTTTTCTTTATATCACCCATCCGTGAAACCCTGTATCTTTATCTGGATATATATCTTGGTTTGAATTACTATAATACTCATCAAATTTAGAAGGTGCATTAAAGCTCATATAATCTATAAATCTTTGAGCATAGTATTCAGCAAAATCTCTCTCCTTTTGTATTAAAAAATCTATTTCTTCTTTTGTCGCTATTTGACTATTTTCTGAATTATGTTTATACACACCTCCATTAGATATAGAATAAGCTGCAAAAGGCAAATATTCTACCATAGCAAAGTGTATTAACATAGGTTGTATATAATCGTTAACTAAAGATAAGTAATCTCCAGATAATGTGCCAGCTAAAATATCAGCACTTATTTTTTCATACAAATCTGTACCTAAGTAATTTTGTATGTGTATTTCTTGTGCTAGATCAATAAATTGTATAAACTTATCTGTATCTACATTTGAATTTAACGCAGTGTTTTTTACTAAATCTGATCGTTTTATAAAGAGTGCTTTTGCCATTATTCTTCTGTATTAATTTGTTCTTCTTCTATAATTTCACTATCTCCTTTTTTTATACCAGTTTCTTTTTCTATCTCAGCATCATTTATAGCATTTGTTAAGTCAGTAAATTCTAAAGGTTGTAGTGTTTTAAAGTATATGTCTAATTCAATTCCGTTGTACATTAATACTTTTTCTAATTCATCTAATATAGTAACTTGCATAGGTCGTATAACTGTATTGTCCATAAGTAAAGAAGCTGTTTGTAGTTCTTCGGCATTATTTCCTAATCCAGTATTATCTTTTATACCTACAAGCATAGGAGATACAATTCTGTGAGACACCATAACTTTTCTCATTGATTCATCACTAAGAAATTTATATTGTTCGTGTGCGTCACTTAGTATAACTGGCTCAATACTTGCAGAAAGCTCTTTGCTATCGTTAAACGCTAATATAAATCTACCAGCATTAGAAGAGCCACTAAATTTTTCTTGTATGTTTTGCTCAATCAAAGATCGTTGCTCTTCTGTAGGAACACCGTTATTAAAGTTTATAAGCATACTTGGAGCCAAGCCATTTTGTATATTATTTATATGATAGTTCGCTATTTCTTCTTCTAGTTCTGCATATTGTAATCCTCCTTGATAATCTACAGGAGAGTAATAGTAAAAACCAGCTCTATAAGGTTTAATATATAATATTTCTAATCCTGAGCTACTTGTGCCAAATGCAGGTATTCTTTTTGGTTGTGTCTTATAAGTTACTTCTGACCAATCTTTAGCGTAGTAATAACCCTTGATTTCACCCTTGTTATTTGCCTTCTCTGCCCTTAACGTCTCTACAGGCATATGTTCTACTTGCACAATCTTTTTCCTGTCCTTAGAATAGATTATTTGAATTGCAGCTTGTCCCATCATCTTGTAGTCATAACATACTTTTTTCATACAAGATTTAGTAAAGAGCTCTTTCATTTCTTTATAATCTTTTCCTTTAGCATCTTCTTCTACAGCTTCTAACCCTTTTCCATATATCATTTCAGCAATACCATTAATAGCAGCGTTATTTGTAGCACTACCATTGTATCTGTCAATTAAATAATCAAAGTAATTGTTGTCTTCTCCATACTCTACCCAATCTCTATTGTATTGTTCTACAATTTCTGGTCGTGTATAAGATGACATATTGACTATATGTATCTTTCCTTTTTCTGCTTTTGGCAATGGGTTGTTGTATCTTCTTCTTGCCATTTTATTTACTTTTTTCATATTATTACAAAATCGTTATCGTATGTGTTTTCTGTAGTGTATTCTCCAGAGTGTACATCAAAGGTATTAAAATTAGTTTGATCTGTGCAAAAAATAGAACCTCTATATATAATTACAGAGCCATTTTTTATAGCAAATGAATAAAATCTTCCTTCAATCAAAGCAAAACTACCTGTAACAGTCATATAACCATTGGAATTAGCCACAGTAACTGAAACTGCACTTGTTGTTCTTTTAGATTTATCTGTTAGTTCAAACGTTACTGAGCTTGGTGTACTTCTAGGAATTACTTTAAAACTCTGAGCATTTGTTGATGTTGTTAATATTACCATATTATAAATAACAACAATACTTAAATTTGTTTTCATAAAAAAAGGGACACCGAAGCATCCCTTTTGTTAACCTAATTAAATTTAATTCTTATGAATTATTACCAGGTGTAATAGTAGAAATACCAACACCAGTTAATGTAGTGTCTATAGTTTCAGTAGCAGAAGTTTTATGTAAGAAGTTAGCTGGTACTTTTTCCATACCAGTTAATGTAAGTGTGTAACCACTTAAATCCCCCATAGCAGCTCCAGTTACTATTGTTCCACCAGAAACATCAGCACCATTTTCTAATCCCATAACAAATAAGTTTTTGTTATAATCTTCAACAATTACATGAGGACGACCATAAGCCATAAGCTTAAGCTCTTTATTGTCTTCTTTAGTTAATTTATGTAGTGTTAAATTTAATGTTTGTTCAAAGAATGTTGTTCCGTTTTCTCTTGATGAAGTAATGTTTTGCTCAAATGATGAGTTGCCTTTAATTTCGTACTTTAGCACTGTTATAGTACTACCTAAAGAATTTACTATATCAGTATCCGTTTCATACGCAACAGTACCAAAATCTCCAAAATCAGCAAAATAAACATTTTTAATACCACCAACAACATCTTTACAAGGTTCTTTTCTACCTAATGATAAATCGCAAGCCATAGTTTATTATTTTTTATTAAAAAAAGGGTAAGCAGGTACTTACCTACCTACCCTAATTTTTGGTTAATTTAATTTATTAAGAATAAAGAACAATTTCTGATCCTATTCCGTACTGTACTCCAGAAGTAAATCTCATAACAACTCTTACGTTTTGAGAACCATCTAAGTCAGCCATATCAATAACTTTTACTTCGTTGTGATCTGATAATAATCCAGTTCCAAAGTATAGGTTTGATTTTTGAGCAGCAACAGCTCTGTTGTCAGCTAAACCGTTAGCAACAAATAATTTTACACCATCAAAAGATAATGCTCCATTTTGCCACCACATAGTTCCTTGTCCTCCAACTCCGTTAGCTCCTATGTCAGATACATTTTCTGTTCCAGCAGCATTTTGTAGTATTCCAAATCCTCCTAGTGCTCTAATGTAAGCTCTAGCAATGTTTTGTGATACATAGATGTATAAATCTTCTTTACCGTAAAGTTGAGAAGGAATAGCATCAACAATAGCTCCTAATTGAGCAATAACGTTAGCAGATGTTACAGTAGCAGCAGCAACGTCAATAACGTCAGCATCAGCAGCCATTAAAGTTGTAAATCCGTCAAATTCACCAGCGTTAGCATTAACGCCTTTCCAGATGTTGTTTTCTGTTTTTTCAGCAACTAATCCTGCAACATGACCAATTAAGAAGTCACTGAATTTAGGAGGTAAGTTGTCAAAAGCAGAGTAACCCATAGATACAGCTTCCCAGTCAGATCTGAAATCTTTCTTACAAAGCTCTAGGTTTACTTGGAATTCTTCTGGTTGAAGAACTCTCTCAGTTAATGTAATAGTTGCAGTGTCAGTAAAATCACAAGTTGCATCTTTGATTACGTTAGAATCAGTAGCAAGTTTTTTGATTACTTCTTTGAACTTTACGTTTGGTTTGATTTCAATACCACCTCTATCTAGTGTAACACCTGATAACAAAGCAGCAGAAATATACTTACCTGCAAATTCTCCAGCATAAGTAGTTGTAATTGATGTAGTAGTAGCCATTTTTTAATTAATTTTTAGTTTTAGTTTATTTTAAATTAGCAATTCTGTTCATTACCCTATCTCTAGTGTTCATTATTCTGTTTTGAGCAAAAGATTTGAGGTTTTGTTTTACTTCCCCTTCAGGGTTGTGTGAGATTGGTTCAGAAGCAGGTTCAGCAGACAACTTTTCTATTTCTTTTTGCATAGATAGTTTTTCTTCACCGTAACCTAATTTCATTTCTTCAATCATTCCTTTTAATTCAGAGATTTTCGATTCAAATTCGTCTCTTCCAACGTATTTAGTTTCATCCATCTCAATTTCTTCAGAAACTTCCTCAACAGTAGGAAGCTCTTCTTGTAATTCTTCAGAAACAACTTCTTCAGTAGATAAATCCTCTTTTACATCTTCTTGACAAGCAAGTTCAGTAAGTTCTTGTGATTTTAATTCTTCTTCTTTAATTTGTTCCGATAGATTTACTTCTTCTTTAACTTCAACTTCTTTTACTTCATCTTTTTTAACTAATGATAGTTTTTCCATGATGTCGTTCAAAATTGATGTAGCTTTAGTGTTTTCCATAAATTTCGATTTATAAATTAATTTATTATTAACTAACTCGGTATTAAAATGCTGTTAGATTTTTATACTTTTCCAACACCTTGTGCTCTTAATGTGCCATCACAACACTTTCTTGAATAAGTACCATTTTTACACAAACATCCTCTTCTTTTACTTTTAGGAGAGCTATTACTTACAGTTTCGTTGTTTTTTGCCATTAAATTATTGTTTAGGTACGCAATTAGGTACTTTTCTACCGTCTTTATCTTTCATTCCAACTTGTTCATATCCTGCTTGACATGGATCGTCATCGTTTAAATCTAATTCACCAAGTTCTCTTAGTTTACCTCTTGACCAAGCTAAACCTGCTTTACCACCCCATAATAAATATGATATAGTTCCACAAGCTTTACTATCTCCAGCATCATAATAAGTTTCTGCTCTTGATAAGTAAGAATACATCCTCTTAATCGTTGATACAGATAATTTTTCTCCTCTAGCTAATTGTTGAGCTCTTACTTTACCTACGCTAGTTGCACATTTATTATTTACTTTTTTATTTAGTTCAATACCTCTTTTAGCGTTGTTTCTAACACCACTTCCGTAATCACTATAAGTTTTAAACTCATACTTATTGTCTAGTATTGAATTAGCAATCTCTAACAATATTTCTGTAGCTTCTTCTTCATTATGTATTTCTTCTAATTTACTCATAGCAATTTTATCAGTAAAATACCCTTCTATAGAAAATCCTTTTACTAAACCTGTTTTAACATAGTTATCCCAAACCTCATCATTATTTACTTTCATAGAAACCATCCATGTTCCTATTGGCAAATCCATACCGTACTTTCTTGACTTATCATGCACTTCATCTTCTATGATCCACGATTCAACTACAGACAACCCATACAATTCAGCTTGATGTTCTAATGTAGATTTGTTTTGATTACCTCTCATTAAGAATAATTGAGACGCTTGTCTTACTGTATCTTCACTAAAGAATATATAATACTCATCCTCACCATTTCTTCTGTATATATTTTTATTAGGCACAAGTGCAGCTCCCATTAATATCTTTTTTTCTTTATCAACTTCAGCAAGTTTTACTTCATGTTGTTTAGATAATGCAATAAAGTTTTCTTCTATTGCTGGTTCATCTACAATAGATATAGCTTCTATTCCAGATAACTCTTGTTCTTCGTCTATAATTAACTCTACTATTTTCATATTGAATTTATTTTAATAATTAACCTATTGTTGCTCCTGTTGTTATACTTCTATCTAATTCTTGAGCTGTACTAATATCTCCGCTTACTACATAAGCTCTTAATGGTTGACCAAATTGTGCACCAATAACTTGACCTAATTGATTTACACCGCCTTGTCCAACTACATTAAAATCTGGTGCTTGCACTTGTACATTACCTTGACCTCCTGTAACTGCTGACGTTTCTTTCATTGCAGGTGATTTAACTGATAGTATAGCTTTTACGTTTGCTAAACCAGATAAAACTGCTGTTGCTGCTGCTATTTTTGCTCTAATAGGAGAATCAGGGGTTAGTTGCATTTGACTTTCGTATGCTTTTTGTGCTGCTGAATAAGTTGATACTAAAGTTCCTGCAACAGCTAAAGCTTTCCCAACACCAGTAGCTTTACCTGCAATATTAGACGCAGACATCAATCCTTTTCCTATATTGTCTAACGCTTCTAATTTAGATTTGGTTTCTAACTCGTCAATTTTTTCTGATGTTTTTTGGTTATCTTCTTTATTTTTTAATCTAACAGCAGCATAATAATTTTCTATATCTGTTACAGCTTTTTCTTTATCTTCTGTAGATAATTTTAATTTATCTAATGCTAATATTGCTAGCTCTTCTTCTTTAGCAACTCTAGCTAATTGTTTTTCTTCAAACAGTGCTAGCTCGTCTTGAGTTTCTGGATCATCAAGTGTGTCTTCTTCTACTTTTAAAGTTTTTAACTGATATTTGTTTCTTATCTCTTGTAATTTTAGTTCTTTTTTCTCTTCAGCTTCTTCTTCAAGTTTGTCATAATAAGTATTAATTTCTAATCTTGCTTGTCTTTTTGCTACCTCTCCCCCTTGAATTGCATCTACTCTGGCTAAAGCTTGTGTTCTTAATAAATCAATTTTGTCTTCTTCTGTCTCTTTGTCTTTAACGTCTTGTTGTAGGTTTTTCTCAAAGAATTGTTTTCTTATTCTCCCTAAATCTTTAATGGCTTGTATTTCTCTATCAAAATTATCAACTATTAGTTTTGAATATTTCTTTTGATCTTCGCTACCTTTTGTTCTTCCTATTTCAACTTTTACATATTCGCTTAATAAATCTATTTCTTCTTTTTTGTTTTTGATAAATTCATCATGTTCTTCTTTGTTATCTGCTAATCTTTGCAAAGTTGAATATCTTCTTCTTTCTTCATCTGTTGTAAATTCATCAAAAGCAATTTTATCTGCTTCAGCTCTCATTTGATCTTGTGTCATGCTTTCAGCTCCTACACTTATTAATTCTCTTTCTCTTTCAATCTGTTTATTAATAATTTCTGTTTGAACTTCTTGTATTTTGTCAGTAGCCGCCCTAGATTTTGCAAGCTCAAGTATTGCTTTTCTTTGCAAATTTATTTGTTCATTAGCATCTTTTGTGTTGTTTTTTATGTTTTCCATAGAAACGCCAGATTCATCTAAATTCTTTATAAATTCTGGATATTCTTTATTTAATGCTTGTATTGCTTTATTTTTGTTTTCTTCTGATTGTGTTGAGCTTTGTAATATATTTATGTATGTTTCAAAATTACCAGATAAACTAGATACAGTTTTACCAACATCTTTAAACGTTTGACTTAACAAATATCCTTCAGTGCTCATGTCTGTGAACATCTTAAGTAATTTTGGACCAAAAGATATTAATAATTGTATAGCTATTAACACTCCTCCCATGCCCATAATTGACCTTCCCAACTCTTTAAAAGACGCAACTACACCTCCATTTGTTTCTACAAAACTACCAAACAGGGTAACTATTTGCCCTAAGTTATTCGCCATTGCAGTAAAACCATAAGATGCATCAGATGCTAAACGACCAGTTTCTAATAATATTGCATTGTTTAATCCAGATTGTGCTCTACCTTGTTTTTGAGCGGCAACAACATTCATCTCTGCTGCTGCCTGTGCTTTTAATTCATTAATTAAATTCTTTTTGTGTATGGCAGATTTTTCATCATTTATAATTTGTTGTCTTTGTTCTTTATTTAATACGGTAACCTTACTAGATAATTTTTGAACTTCATCACCAGTTTTTTTGATTTGCTTACTAGCTTGATCGTTTAGTATAACCTGTATAAGTACCTTTTTAGTTGCCATGTCTAAGTCGCTTTAATTGTTCTTTCATTTGTTTAAAATCTTTTACTCCAGAGTATTTGCCTTTAGCAATCTCTATGTTTTCGCTTACACCGTACCAGTGATCTGCATTTAATAAGTCAAGTATATTCTTTATCATAATATTTTATTTTTATCCTCCACCGCTACAAGTTAATGGATAGCCACCTCCTGTGTCATATTCTGAATACCACCAACCTTGCACTCTAAGCGAAGGTGCTGTTGGCGTCATACCATCTGCATACCATGTATCGTAATTACTTGAATTTCCATATTTACCATTAGGTGCAAACACAGTTAATGATTTATTTGAATATATTTTACCAGTAGTTTCTGATCCAAAAGTTATTGATGGAACATCAGAATATACGGTTACTAAAGTTCCAGTACTACAAAGATTAGTTCCAAAACCATAATATAATTGTATCTCATAATAAGTTGGAGGCAATACATTTAATAATTCAAGTTGACTTTTTTCTGTCATGAAATTAGTTCGTATTTGATTTATAGTGTATTGTTCGTCATTAATAATTAATTTATCGTTTAGCTCATGATTAATTAACACTTCTTGTGACAAGTGTGCATCAATCTTTAATATTCTTTTTCTCTTGTCAAATAAATCTTGTATATAATTGCTATAGAAGTTTCTAAACAAAGAGTTAGTATTACCATTATAATCTGTTAATGTCCATTCGTCAACTTCATTATCAAAGTTTAATGTATATTCTGGATATATATTTACATTTCCGCTATAAGCATTATTGTAATTATATAATATTTGACTTTCTCCAGAAGTATTAGTATTGCTAGGTCGCCAGTATCTAGTTATGTTATTAGGAGGGTTATTAGGTATATTGTCAACATCAATCCAATTTATATATTGTGTTGTGCCTACCATTGTTTCTCTAATTCCATAAAACAATAACGGATTGGTTAAAACAGGATCGTAATCTCCTAATGCTGGATAAGTGTCTATTTGACTATCAAACTTACCGTCTGCTGCATAACCCCATAGTATTTCTGTTATATCGCCATTGTTATCATCAAATAACCTTTCGTATTTCATGTGTTCAAAAGGCAATTCTATTTTATGTGTCTTACCAGAATCTACATTAGATAAAGTAAAGCTTTCGTCTCCAAACACATCATTAAAATCTTCTTGATGTTGTTTGGCTATTAGCGTTTTAGGTTCTTTATATTTAAAATCTAGTGTTTTGTATGTAATAGGAGCTTCTATAACACTTTGCGTTACATCTACATATTTACTTATATTATAACTTCCTCCAGATATATTTTGAGACGCATCTTGATAGAAGTCGTCTAATGTTTGTACTTTAATTTTCCCAAACGTAGAGCTTGCATAATTGTCATCATAATATGCTGTAAGATTAAACATTTTAAATATGCCAGTTAAAAAATCTATACATTTTATTTTTGGCATATGATCTTTTACTATAATTTGATCTAATGTGTTTATTTCAGCAGGATTAGTTGCATATATAGCTGACAAACTTGTTGTTGCAGGTTGTGATGGACCATTGTTGAATTCTTTATAATCTAAAGTAAGTGTAGGTGTGAAAAATAACGTTGATTCTGCGGTTACTGTCCAACTTATATTAAAGTCAGTTGGATCAATATCTTCTTCTATTTCAACGCCCCATCTTAATGTTTGATCGTCTTTTACATCTTTAAACTCTGCAACAACAACTCCAGAAATAGAATCGTAAGCTTTAACAGTATATTTTACGTCTGTATATCCAGTTTTAACATTTATTGCTAAAGTAAAATCATATTGTTCTCTGCCTTCGCCAGCAACATCAAATACCCAGTTAGTATCTTCTTCTATATCAAAAGTTGTAGAACCTGATGACCTTACTAAATCTCCTATTATTTTAGATTGCACTCCTTCTGTAGATAATCCACCTTTATTTCTATGTAGCCATAAATATAAATTACTAAACGCATTTGATGTTAAAAAGTCGCCAACAAAATCTATATTATATTTTTGTTCTATTGCTATTATAATTTGACTACAAAGTATTGCTGGCTTTATATCAACATAAGACAATCCTCTTTGAGATTGTGTATTGTCATAGTATAAATTACCACTGTATTGTATTTTTTTATATATTTTATAATTGTCATTATATTCAAATATATCTTGACTTAAAGCTAATTTTGTATCACTTTCAATCATAGTGACTGTAGCTGCTAAATCTTTTGTAGTGTTTACTATATAATCTCCTTTTTCAACAACAGGAGCAGTATTAAATTTTTGAGCTGTAGGAGCTCCGCCAGAAATTATAAGTTTACTAGAATCTACACTTCCGTTTACAGTGTATGATCTTATAGGTGTAACAGAATCATAATATAACCTTTTAGTGTGTGTAATTAAGGGATATATAATTGAATGAGTTACTGAGTTTTCGCTTAATCCTGTTTGAAATCCTAAATATACATTACCAGCATTATAAGCATGATTATAATTATCTAAATAATCTAATTGCTGTAATTCATCATCTGTCATTAAATCTTTTAAGTTTACAGTATTGCCATAAAAAATTATACTATATGAAAACGGTACACCATTTTTAAGAACCACCTTTTTTAATTGTATTTTACCTCTTTTGATTGGTGAAAAATCTATTTCTAATATTGCATCTTTTTTTATTCTATAATCAAATCCATTTTGTACATCGCTATTATACCAATGTTGTAATATTTTATTGTTTTCTTTAGATGCAGGTATATTAAACGATTGTGTAAAATCCGTAAATATCTTTTCTGGTTCTTTTACATCTTGTATTTTAGACGTAATGCTTATAGTTTCATCATTAAACATTTCTGCTTGTTGATAAATGTTGTTATTGTCTTTTATGTATAATACAACTTGCCTCACTATATAATATTATTTATTTTATCAAATGCATAGCTAAACGATATTGTATAGCTTATTAATTTGTCATTAACTGATTTTTTAAACTGTAATGTATTTGATTTTAGATTTATAGGCAATGTGCTACTACCGTCATAAATCCATACTTGTTCTGATAATAACAACTGTCTAACTACCTCATTAAATGATTCATCATAAAAACCAGAGTTTATTACGATTGATTCTTTTCCGTTAGCAACAAATTTCTTTTCTTGATGTTTAGTTAGTGCATAACTAGGAGAGCCACCATTATTATCAAAATCAATCATGTTGTTTTTAAATGTCTCAGATGTAATATTAATATCTGTCATTGACTTTTTAAAGAACCACATATTCTGTAAAGCACCATATTTATTATAAAATATAACACTAAGGGGAACAAATTTAGGTTCACATACTTTTTCTAGCTTTACAACTGTATTTGTAGAATAAGAGGCGTTATTACTTGACAATGTTACTGTAGCGTTAGACGCTAAATCTTCTGTGCCTGTTATAAGTAGATATTGTATTTTTTGATCTGTATTTCCAGTGTCAATTATCGTGTAAGTACCAGTAGAACCAGCGTTCCAACTTTGATCGTAAGTTTCCCAAAAGTTATTTGCACTGTCCCAAAACACATCTGGAATACTGGTAGAGGGAGATAGTGTAGCTGTAATAGTTGCTGCCTCTGCGTAAATTGGTATTTTTATATCTTGACCATCACTATAATAAATTGTAGTGTTATCTTGCAATAACATTGGAGTTGTGTATTCTGTACTTCTAGGATTTATGCCGTTTTCAAAATAGCCATAACCATCAATAGCTAAATAAGGTTCAACTGTACTTGATATACTTGTTCCAGATGAGTTGTATATAACTATAGCCGCTTGTATCCATAAAGTATCTGTAGCATAATCGTTATATTCAGTTTCCATGTAATCTCTTATAAGTTTGCTTAATTCAAACGTTACATAAGTATTACTTCCTATTGCCTCTTTTTTTAATGTATATTTTTTATTTGCTGTAACTAATGAACTAGAATATGTGCCAGTAAAAATATATAAATCTAGTTTAGCAGAAGCTAAAGAAGCATTAGTTACTTTTTTATAAAATGGTGATCTAGTGTTTATTATTGTTGACATTATCCTATAATTTTCGTTTCTATTGTATAAGTATCTTTTCCTTTCTTTTTATAACCTGCTTTTAATAATATATTATCTATATCAACTTCTATGTCTTTAACCACAGGTTTATATACATCATTTAATTGTTTAAATTGATTATTAACTAAATCTGTTATAAATCCAGTTCTTTGTATTCCTTTTATGCTTAATGATTTTTGTATTGCAAATGCAATACGTTTAACTTTCTTTAGATCGTTTAGATTAACTATTTTTTTCTTAGAATCTACAAGTGTTTTGTTTTTTAATATTAACCAGTTAATTAGTTTTTGTACAGGCGGTGTTGATCTTTTTGTTCCTTCATCTACAGCTTCGCCATATTCGTTTCCTATTATATTATAGCTATAAACAACATCTGTAGTTTTTGCTCCTCTTAGTTTTAAACTGTCTTTTAAACTTCCACTAGCATTTATAGGTCCAGTAATGTTTCCACTTTTGTAGCTCCTAGTTCTATCAGCTTTTTCTATTTCTATCTTTGCTAGTTCTAATAAATTCTTAGAATATTCTGCTAAATATTTTTTTGTATTGTCTAGTTTTAAACTCATTAGCAAGGAGATTGACCATTAGCATTAATATCTGATATTTGATTGTTTGGCACTGTGATTGATATGTCAAGTGTCCAGCCAGCTAAAAGATTTTCAAACCTATCCTCAAACATATTAGCAGTATAATCTGTATCTATTTGATACAAGTCAGAAAATAACTCTCCTCTTCTAAGTGCAGATTGTAATCCGTTAACTACAGCAAACTGAGTGTTTAATACGTCTTGTTTGTTGTTTATGTCATGAAAGTAATTGTTTAAATCTTTCTTATCTTCTTTAGTTTCGTTTACAATATCCATACATAGTATTTGTAAATTAAATACTACAACATGATCTTGAAACGTACAGCTATTTACAATTATGTGTGATAATGGAAATATAGTTTGTTTAGCTAGATCAACTTCAAATATATCTCCAAAGGTTACAGAATTTACATTTGTATTGCCTTGTAAATATGTTTTTAGTTTATCTAGTATGTCATAAAAACTTGTCATCTTTTATATGCTTTTTTTAATTCTTTTTGTTCTATATCTATTTTATCTTTTTCAAATGCTAAATAATTTAAACATTGATAGAGTGGAAGCTCGGTAACAGTGTTGAAGTTTCTGACATCTCCTTTAGCGAGTGCATAAATTGATTGATACCACCCCCATTTTTTTGCAAATGCTTGTCTAGCATCTGCATATCCTCTTTCTTCAGGTTCTGTTCCAAATATTTCGGTATAGCTCCCAGTAAGTCGTTGCCTAAATTGTAAAAAAAAAGCATAGAACTTATCGCTGCATCTAATGGCATTTCTTTCATTAACTCTTGTATTTCTTCATTTACATCGTAAGGTGCTATCCCATATTTATCTTTTGCCTTAAAATTGACTGGACGATACAATACAGCCATAGCTTTGTGCATTTTTTGCCAATCAGAAATATTAGCTTCAATGTCCACATACTCACCAAGAGTTATATCGTCAAGTTTTGGTATAAACCCCATATCTACATCAAGTAGTTTAAATCTTTGTACGAGTTTTGGTTTTTCGCTAAACGCTTTATTTAATATTTCTAATATTTTACTGTATTCGTTTAATGGTATCTTACTTACATCAACAAGAGATAAATTGCAGAATATTTCAATAAGTTTCATATTTAAGAAATCTGTTAACTTTTCTTTATCTTCGGCATCATCCATTTTGTTTTGCTCTATGATCTTCATATACTTTTGGTATTGCCAAAGTTTAATGTCAGACAGAGTTGTTGGTACTTCTAATTCGATTTGTTTTATTGCCATATTATAAATAATAATTTAATTGTTTTTTGTACTCTACTTTATTCCAACTGAATATATGTCAGTTATATATGTAATATATATGTATTATGTATATACTATGTAATACACTATGTATATATAATACACTATGTATATAATACACTATGCAATATAATACATTA
>Ga0208645_1000739_pt1 | contig 32428 bp, 53 predicted proteins | sample VirMetDEL_Sep_01_FD_184519 | JGI IMG/M metagenome (GOLD analysis project Ga0208645, IMG submission 184519) | Aqueous microbial communities from the Delaware River and Bay under freshwater to marine salinity gradient to study organic matter... | ecosystem: Environmental > Aquatic > Marine >... | reverse complement strand
ACTTTATATTGCAGGTTTAAATGTATACACCAGCCAAATAAAGATGGTACTGGTACTGTTACATTAAATTTTACAAATAATGGTGTAACAAATAATGATTGTGATATAACAATAAACTTTGGTGGAGCAGGACCGCCTTTACCATAATGAAAAAAGACTTACAAGAAAGATTAGCTAACACAGAAACACATGTAATAAATATTTATCATCATGTGAAAAGAATTGAAAAGCTCTTAGAAGCTCAAAATGGAAGAGTGCGAAAAAATGAACAAGAGATAGCTTTATGGAGAGGAGTGTCTTTGGCAGCTTTAGGGATGGCAAGTATATTGTCAGTTATAGCGGCATTTATAATTTAGGAGACATTATGGAAATAAATAAAGAGAGTAAGTTTACTATAAGCATTGAAACATTTATAAGTATATCAGTAACCATAGCTATGGTTGTTGGTATGTGGTTTACCTTGCAAGCGGATATTGAAGAAGCTAAAGAGCTTCCTGAACCGCCCGTAAGTAGAACAGAGTACGATTTAAAAGACCAAATGATACGTAACAGTATTATGAATACTGAAGAAAAAGTAGAAAAGTTGGAAGATAAAGTAGATGATATTAAAGAAGATACCAGAAGCATTAATGAAACTTTGTTAAATATGAATAATAATGGGTAGAGGAGGAGACATAGATGAAAAAATTCTTAAAACTATGTTTTTTGTTATTTGGGTTTGTATTATTGCAATCTTCATTGCACTCACAATCAGTTAACCTAAAAAGCTTACAAGATGTGCAGTTGCTTAATGTACAGAATTGTGCAGTAGTGCAAGTAAATGCATCTTGGAATTATCAGAATAGAGTACGCATAGAACAATTAGACAAGTTGTGCTATATTGCGCAAGTAGATATTGAAAATAAAGATATTGGTGCTATAATAGTAAAAGAATGGGATATAGATATAGTTCCAACTATTATTGTCTTAAAAAATGGTGTTGAGATAAAAAGATTTGAACCTGGTATTAGTATGAGCTTTGATGAAAGAACTATTATTGAAGACATAAGACAAGAGGTTAGATAGTGGCTGTAAAAAAAAGAAAATCAACAGTAAATTCAGCTGGTAATTATACTAAACCAACTATGAGAAAACGTTTGTTTCAAAAGATAAAAGCTAGTAGCAAGGGAGGAAGACCTGGACAATGGTCAGCCCGCAAAGCTCAAATGTTAGCCAAACAGTATAAAGCAAAAGGCGGAGGTTATAGATAATGGCTTTAAAAAAATCTCAAAAAAGTTTAAAAAGATGGACCAAACAAAAATGGCGCACAAAGTCTGGTAAGCCTTCTGCTAAAACCGGAGAACGTTATTTGCCTTCAAGATTAATTAAATCTATGAGTTCATCTGAATATGCTTATGAAACAAGAAAGAAGAGAGCAGCGTCGAAGAAGGGCAAGCAAGTGGCTAAATACTCTAAGTCCACTAAGAATAGAATGAGAAAATACTATTAGGAGAAGATTATGTGTGGAACATGTACTGGAAATTGTATAATTTGTAATTAATTTTAAAAAAAGGAGAAATAATGTTAGAAGAAGCAAAAAACAAATTAACTGAACTTGTTGAAGACTATAATAAAACCAATCAAATGATTGTAGATGCACAGAGTAGACAATCAGATTTAAGGTTAGCTATTGCCGAACAACAAGGATTTATCAAAGGCTTAGAAGCTGAAGATAAAAAACCTAAAAAGGAAAAATAATGCCTTACCTTAAAGGGAAAAAGAAAAAGAAAAAAACCACTAAGAGAAAAAGCAAGAGATATTAATGGCTAAAAACCTTACTGGTATAAATCTCAAAGGGCTTTCGTCTGCTCAAAAAAAGCAGATGAATGCCCACAAAATTCATCACACTAAAAAACATTTATCAAAAATGGCTGCTGAAATGAGAAAAGGAAAAACCTTTAAACAATCTCACGGCATAGCTATGAAAAAGGTCGGAAAATAAAAAAACAATTTAATGCGCTCTGCATTTCTATTATTTTTATTTTTTATTTGTATTAAATTACCATCATACATTATGGATAAAAAAACAGAAAAGATAATCGATAAAGTTATTACCAATGAAGGTGGTTATAACAATGACCATGAAGACTTGGGGGGAGAAACTAAATATGGAATCTCTAAGCGATGGTATCCTCATTTAAATATTCCTTTTTTAACTTTAGAGGATGCTAAGCAAATATACTATGACGATTATTATAAGCCGGCAAAAGTGCATAAATTGCCCTATGAATTACAATATCCTTTTTTTGATTGTGTGATTAATACTGGACAAAAAAGAGCAACTAAGATTTTGCAAGAAGCAATTAATATGCAATCGGTTATTCCTATAGATGTAGATGGAATGATTGGTCCAAAAACATTAAAAGCTGCTCAGGGCTTAACTGCTAAAAGATTTGTAGCGTATAGAGTTAAATTTTATGGTAAATTAATAGAAGCTAAACCAGAACAAGAAAAGTTCTATTACGGTTGGTTTAAAAGAAGTTTAGAGACATTAGATGGCTAATTATATTACACAAAGAGACTTATATGATGTTTACCCAAACATTGCAGAATACGACTCGAAAGCGGTTGTATATGGTTGGGTTACAGATTCAGGTAGCAGATACAAAGCAGAGAACTCTGGATTAGTTACTGTTTTGTTTGCGGATGGCCAAAACCTAGGTGCTGCTCAGGCTAGTTTAAATGACGTTGATTCAGACGGAGAATGGTATTACGATTCTACAAACGATGTTGTTTATTACTATAACAGTAGTAAAAACCCGCAAAACATTCTTATGGAAGCCGGAGAAGACAATAATACGTTTAAGGCTAGAATGATTTCTAATGCTACCTCCTATTTCAATTCAAAGGTAGATAGAACTCTACCTAGAGAAATGTTTGTTAATGAAGACGGTTCTTATGATTACTTTATAAAAAGAACAGTGGCTTTATTAGCAGCATCGTTTATGATAAAAGCCTATGAACCTGATAGCGATGTAGCAGAAGCGTTAAGCGAAGAAGCTGAAAACAATATTGACGATTTAAACGAAGGTGTAGTAAAGTTAGGATTTCAAACTTCCGGTGATATGTCTCAAGGAGTTGTCAATAAAATATCTGTAAGCGGAGACTTAAATATTGTTGACACTAGAGGAGATTATACTGGAACTTATGATAAGATAAAAGTTATTGTTTCCACAGCGGGAGCAATTGGAACTGGAAAATATTCAGTATACACTAAAAGTGAAAATGGATTAAAAGACAAGTTGGTTGTAAGTGGCAAAATTATAAATGGAGATTATCAGCAATTATCTAGTGGCTTGCAAATTAGGTTTTCAGGAGCAGCAGATAATTCAGCAGCAACGTTAAACGATGAGTGGGAAATAGAAGTAGCTGGAAGAGACGAACATACCGATAGCGCTTCTATTAGAACAGTACAACTTACTAGAAACGCTCGCAAAAGAAGAAATTATAGCCTATTTAAAGACTAATGGCTACCACGCATAACAAGATTTATTCAGAAAATATCATAGATGAATTTTTATCTAATCTTAGAAGTGAATTTGGTCCAAGTATAAAAGTTTATTTATCTGATACTTATAAAAGAAATGCTAATAAAAACTTAAGGATTTCTATTGTAAGTCAGACAAACGAAGAAAGAAATGCTGATAAGTTTTTAAACACATATACAATACAATTAAAATATGCTGGTATTTTTAACAATATAACCAAACTTGGATATAAAACATTTTTTTACGATGTACACAGGATTGAACAATTAATGCTTGCTTTGCAAGGCACTGGAGAATATTTAGATTTTTCAATTGATAGTATTGCATTAAATGATTATGATTTAGAAGAAGAAAATATACCGGGCATAAAAACAGCTACATTAATAATATCATTTAGCTTATTAAAGGGATAAAATGGCATATACACCAGTAAATTATATATACGAAAATATACTTACAAAGTTTCAGTCTATTTTAAGAACTGAATATGATGGTGCTTTACCCGTTTATATTGGAGACGAATATAAAAAACAAAGAAATTCGCATATAAGAATGTTTATTAATTCTATAAACAACGTAGATAGCAAAGAAAAGAGTATTGTTAACCTTGTAAATATAGATTTTGTTTTATATCTCAATATAAAGTCTAATGATATACAAGCTAAAAAAAAGCTTTTAGATATGTCCAATAGGCTAGAACAAGTGCTATTTGAAAATAAATTAGACTCAAATGATTTATATTTTGATGGTATAATAGAGGAGGCCGACTTTGACACTAAAGAAGGAGTAGAGGTATTTGTTGATAATTTGCGCGTATCTAGGCTAAATTATAGCGTTAAAATACCGCTTAAATACCAAACTTACGGATTTTTCCTAGAAAGTGATGGAGATAGGTATATAACTAGTAGTGGTAAAAATATTTTAGTATTAAATTAAGGAACTATTATGAAATACATTTTAAAAGAAAACATAAAACCTGAAAGAATATCAGGAGTAGAAAGAAAAATTGTAAAAGCTATTGAAAGTGGAAAGCCATTTTCAGTAAGCAAGCTTCCAAGAAACTTAATTGGTAAAGTAGAGGAAGTTAAAGAAAAACCTAAGAAAATTATGAAGGAGAAAGATTAAGATGGCTATTCAAAATGCAGCTATTAATCCAAAAGAATTTGGTGTTTATATAGCAGAAGAAACAACTGTAGGTACTTTTGCTACTACTGGCTTCCAAGGTGTAGAGGTAGAAGCTATAAGTATGCCTACTTTCAATGACCTAAGAGTTATGGAACAAAGAAGTGGTAGTGTTGGAAGAGTGTTAAACTCAGACGACTTATTACCACATGAGCCTGGAGCAGTACATGAAATTGCTATATCAGGTGTTCTAACTGTAGAAAACGCTACTATATTATTAGAAAATGCTTTTGGCGTAGAGGTTTCGTCTGATAAAATTACTTTAGCTTCTGGTTACGAGCATTCAGCTTTTGACTTTGGAGCTTTATCAAGTGGAGCGCACAATACTATTTCAGTATTAATACAAGGACATAGCTCAGTAGCTTCTACATATAAAGTTCCTGGCGTTGTAATTACAAGTTTAGTTCTTTCAGCTAACTCACAAGAGAATGGTGGAAGATTTAATTTTGAAATGACTGGACAAACAAGATGCACGGTATCTTCTAATCCAGCAGCTAGAGTAAGCTCAGGTTTAACTGATTACTCATCTAGCTTTGTATATATGGGAGACTTTACAGAAGATAAGGTTGTTATGGATGAAGATGTTATCTTAGACCAATTCTCTTTAAATATTGAAAATCCGGTAGCATTCTTAGGAAACGACTCAGGTGCTTTTGAAGGAAATCCTGAAAAATATCTTAGAGGAGTTCCTAACTTAAACATTACATCTAATTGTGTTGTAAAGTTTGATTCTAATGTAAACGACTTTTTTAATCTCTCGAGAAACTTAACTGCCAACTCAACAAGTGCTTTATTTTTATCAAATAACGCTACTTTTGCTAGCGCAACAGCTTTTGGTATTAATATGTCTAAAGCTATTATAGAGGAAGTTTCTTATGACGAAGGAGATTATTTAAAATTAAGTGCAACATTAAAAATGATTGATGATGAATCAAGCGACTTAATTTCTGTAAGAGTACCAGCGTAATAAAAGGAGAAAACAATGGCTAATAAGAAGTTCAAGCTTTCCTCAGGGAAAGAGGTTACACTAATAGAAATGTCAGTAGACGATATTGACTTTTGTAACGACGTTACACAAATCGTCTTTGATAAAGAAGGTAATCAAATAATTAAAAATATGTCTGCTGCTAGAACAGCCTGGATTAGACGAGGCGTTAAAGGAGCAGACGACAAATTCATTAAATCTTTAAAAGAAGAAGACAAGAATGAATTATCTCTTAAAATAAGAGAAATGCAAGAATTGGGGGAGTAGACGCCTATACACTAGAGTATAATGTTTTACTTGCTCTAAGAAGCCCAGAGTGTATAGGTGGTTGTAAGGGCTGTAAGTTTAAATCATATCCTTACTCTGCACAAATACCGCTTGTTTTGCAAGGCAAGAAGTATCCAACCATCAACTTCACAAAAGACGAAGATGTCGAAGAAGTTATCGATTTTTTAATTAAAGATATTAAAGAAGTCAATGAAACTAAAGGTAAAGACTTTAGCATAGGAGAAGGAGTTTTTGGACAACTTCCTTTCTTCGCATGCAAAAGATTTTTATATTCTAAAGAGTTTCAAGACGATATTCATAGATATTCGTATTGTAGCACTTTTAATGTTCCAGCATATAAAGGACATTATGGAGAACACCCAAGGAAGTGGGTGGATAAAAGTTTTTTTATAAAAAATATGATAGAAAAAGAGCAAGAAAAGAATGGCGAAAGACACAAGCAATAATATAAAGATTCACTTTAGGGCAGAAGGAGAACAAGAGTTAACCAATGCCATTAAAGTATTAAGCGCTGCCACTACACAGTTAAAAAATTCTCAAATGCAGTTAGCTCGAAGTATGGGCTTGACTGAAAAAGAAAGAAAGAAATCAATTGCATCCGGCCAGCTTGCCTTGCGAAATCAACGTAATATGAATCAGGCTGTATCTCAAGGCAGTATGACGTTTTCCGTATTTCGTTCAAAGCTATTGCTTGCTTCTTTTGCTGTTGGTCTTGTAGGAGATTCTGTTGGTAGGTTAGTTAGAGCTTTTGCTGAACAAGAATCCTCTGAAAAAAGAATAGAAGCGGCCCTAGAATCTACTGGAAACATATCTGGATTAACTGCTAAGCAAATTAAAGAGATGACAGCAAGATTAGAAGATGTTGGTGTTATTGGCGACGAGGTAAACAACAAAGTAGCTTCTTTATTACTCACATTTACTAATATAAGAGGAGAAGCTTTTGAAAGAACTATGATAGCTGCTAATAATATGGCTATCTCTATATCTGGTGGAATACCTACTTTTGAACAATTAAAGAGTAGTGCCTTGCAATTGGGTAAGGCTTTACAAGACCCAGCTGGACAGTTAGGCGCATTATCACGTTCTGGTTTTACATTTACCGGAACACAGAAAGAGATGATTAAAAGCTTAGTGTCTCAAAATAAATTAATGGAAGCTCAGAGCATTATTTTAGATGCTGCTGATACTCAATTTGGTAAACTAAATGAAACAATGGCTAAAACAGTAGATGGGGCATATGCACAAATGAACAATGCTTCTGGAACTTTAGCAGAAAACATTGGAAAGGCTTTAGCTCCAGCTACAATAGAGCTTGTAAAAAGTTTAAAAGAATTGTTTAAAGACCTTAGCTCAAATACAAGACAAATTGTAGTAGTTACAAAAACAATTATAGATTTGGCTGCGGCTTTTGCTATTTATAAAACAGCTCTAGCCCTAGCAAACAAACAAAGTAAGCTTATGTTAGCACTGAATGCTGCGCTTAGACCTCAAACGCTTTTAGTTTCCGGTGCTGCATTTTTGGCGGCTAAAGCATTTTATGAGCTAAATGATGCTATGACAGACGATGTTAAGTCTGGCGACGACCTTGATAACGTATTTAAAAAAATAGCTACCTCTCAAAATAACGCAGAAAAACAAATAGACAAGACAACTCAAAAAATACAGAAACAGTCTTTAGAGATGAAGATTGCTAATGAGCTAACGATTGCTAATATAAATATAGAAAATGCAGCTTTACTACAATTAACATCAGAGCAAATAAAGCAATTTGAACAAAAAAGAAGAGAGTTGTTAATTAATCAAGAGCTATTAAAACTCAGCAAAGAAGAACAAAGAACAAAAAGAGATAATATTGAGGCCTTAGTAGACAGTAGAATTGCTTACGAAACTTATATCTCTAAAATTAGAGAGTATGTAAAAGTAGCAAAAGAGCAAAACGCTCAAGACAAACTTCAAGATAGTATGCAAAAAGCTATAATTGAGAATCAAAACAGCTCTATTACAAATACAGCTAAATTAATTGCTATAAGGTCTGGAGATAAGTCAGAAGTAAAAAGAATTGATAATATAGTAGAACTAAATAAAAGACTTGTGGCTGTTACCGGACAAAGCCAAGACTTAGAGTTATTGTTTGAGAGTGGAATGGGCTTACAAGACATGTCTGATGTTATGTTCCAGTCAAACAGTCAGTTTGATAAAATGGTTCAATTGATGATTGAGTCAATATTAACTGGAAAAGATTTAGATGAAGAATTAAACAAAGTTAAAGACACATTAAAAGCTATATCAAACGAACCAACACCTTTTGAAAAATTTCAAGAAGAAGCGACTTTGGCATTAACGGCGTTTCAAGGATTTAGTCAGTCTTACAGTCAATTAGTTGATGAAAGAATGAATAGAGAGCTAGAAGCGTTAAAAACCACAAGAGACTATGAACAAGCATCTCAAGAAGAAAGAGAGAATATGGAAAATAGGGTGGAAGGAAGATTTAGAAGCCAAAGAAGAAAAGCTTTTAAAATAGAAAAAGCCTCTAATTTAGCTCAAGCTACCATGGATGTGTCAGCTGCTATAGCAGAAGCTTTAAAAAAAGGACCAGCTTTTGCAGCTTTCGTCGGAGCTTTAGGTGCTGCACAAATAGCAAATATTGCTGCACAGCCAGCTCCTAGGTTTGCAACTGGTGGTAGCTTTATTACCTCTGGGCCAACTAATATGCTAGTAGGAGAGTCTGGAGCTGAAAGAGTTACTGTGCAACCATTAGGCGGTAGAAATGCAAGGCAAAGCTCTGGTTCGGTACAAAATATTAATATAAACGTATCTGCTCCACTAGTAGATGAAACAATTTTAGATGTTATTATACCTAAGATTGAAGAAGCGGGTAAACTAAACTTAGCATAATGTTAACACTACCTACAAATTATAGCTCTGCCCTAGGCCAAAATATAAAAGAAAACTATCTTGTGCAAATATACGATGACCAAGGAAATGCAAGAGATTATTTATCTGTTAGCAGCACAACGGTAGATTCTATTGACTACTCTGGAGTAATAACAAACATTCCGAATATAAGGGAAAGTATTGATTTAAATAAATCTACCTCTTCGCTAGCAAACATAAGCATAAGCTGCGCTAACGATGATTTAGACGGCTTGTTATATTCTACCAGAACACGCTTAAATAGGGATGTAAAAATATATTCTCAATTAAACAATGAGGCAGACTTAGCTGATTGTTTGTTAGTTTTTAAAGGTATTTTAAGAGCTGTACAATCTTCAGAAAATAAAATTACCTTGCAAATTAGCGCTAAAAGGCCTTTTGAAAATATCCAAATACCTCAAAAAGAATCAGTTAACGGAAATTTAGTTCCTGTTGTTTTTGGAGATTACTCCTCTCATTCTTTTGGCTCATCTCTTTTAGGAGTTAGGCTACAAACAGATACCATAAACTGTCATCCAGTTCCAGTAGACACAATACAAGGCGGAAGAATTATTACACTTGCTCACGAAGACGACTCAAGTACCGTAACTAACGGATATTTACATGTTGTAGAAAAAAATCTTTTTAGAACTACTGGTTCAGAAAATCTTGCTAAAGCTGGTGGTACTTTGTTAAACAATGAAACTTCTACCGAGCTAGAAGCGCAAGACGGAACAACCATATATGGTAGGTCTGCTCAATTAAATTTGAGAAGAAGCTTTGTTAGTAATTGTAGTTCATCAGACGACCAAGCATGGGGAGATTTTTTAGATGACGATATTACCTTTTCTGCGGACTATCAGTTTACAACCACAAATCAATTAACCTTAAATCTAGCTATTGATAAAATAGGCTCAATATTGCACACTCCAGAATCTGCTTTGTTTACCCTAGAGTTTAGTAATGTAAACATAAACATAGCCGATTTTAGCAGTTACAGAGTTTTATACAATGTGTACTGGGGAAGCGATTCAAGCGCTGGTGTTACAAACTTTGTAGCTGCCAATAGGTTAGCACCAGACGATAATGTGATTAACATAGCAGATATAACCACATATTTTATAACGAATCAAGTGTTCAATGAAAACACAATTACAAACGACGCAGATAACACTGGAAACTTGCCTTCAAAGATTGATATAGTTTTTGAATTTAATAGAAGTGGTTCAGGTTCAACATCTTTTGATATAGACTTTGATGTAAAAGCTACTTTCGGTTGCACAACTCAACTAGATGAAAGTCAAACTAACGTTCAATCAACTACTGAAATAGTAGACAACATAGGAGAGCTGTATTCAGGGCAAGACGGACACACCTTGTCAGGAGAGTCAACTGTTATTAAATATCCTATTGAAGCTCACAGATATTTATGTGAAACATTTATGCCTTCAGAGTTTACCAGCTCAAGACCTTCTTCATACACTAATATAAGAAGTCATTTTTTGCCTCACGGAAACTCTCATTACTATGTAAATAAAAAAATCAAATTAGAAGATGCGTTAGAAAAACTACAGCATTTTGGTGGATTTATAATGAGATATAAAAATGATGGAACTTTTGACTACACAAGCCCTTCATTTTTACCTACTACCACTACAAGCTCTGCAACAAGTCCATATTTAATAAACATTGGTACTTTGCAAACTACTGGTGGAAGCGGAATAAGCGCAAGCGACACTTCATTTGGAATTGACATTACACATGGAAGTGAAGATATATCTAACGGAGATATAATAGCAATATCTAATGTTTTGGGTTATGAATTTATAAAGGTTTTTTTAAGTGATACTGCAATACCCGGAGCGGACCGTTATCTTGCTCAATGCGAAAGACTATTGTTGCCTTCCAATTGTCAGGTTTCGTTTGCTTATTCAGAAAACACTACAATATATAAAGTAAAACTGCCTCATAGCAAATTGCAAGACAACGACTTTACAAACCTTCAATTATCGCATTTACCTTTAAATGATATATCTACGAAATTTAAAATTTTATATCATAAAGACCCTTCTAGCACAAACAAATATTTAGAATTAAAGGAGTTTGATAACTCTGAAAATAGAACAAAATACAATATAGGAACTGAAAATGTTAAGGAAGTAAAAAACGAAATAGATGTCAAAGGAGACTTAAGTGATTTTTACTATCATCATTACGGCAATCTCACAAGCAGTCCAAGGCTTAAGGTGTCTTTTGAGTTATTAAATCCTTCTTTTTATTCTTTAGAAGTGGGAGATATTATACAGTTCGACGGCTCAAACACAACACAAAAACCGTTTGGCTTGCTAAATAAAGGTTATACAGCTACATCGGCTTGGGAGAGATTATATTTTGTCGTAACTTCTACATCAAGAACAATTGGAAAAATGAGCGTATCTGCTCATGAAATATATTAGGAGTATAATATGGCACTAATAACAGAAGTAAGATTTAGATATAGTAGTAACTATACAAGTTATACACCTTCAAGAAATCCAGATATGAATGTTGGACACAGCACAAATTATAAGGGAATTACCGTAACTCAAGCTTATGGTGGTAAAATATACACAAATGAAAGGTATGGTAAGCAATTAGAGTGGGAATTGAATTATACAAACCTTATAGAGGCCGATAGAGGTAAGTTAGAAGCGTTAATAAATGTAGTTAAAGGCAGAAAGACTGCTTTTGAATTTAGCCCTGATGGCGGAACTACTTATTATGACGTAAGATTTGAAGAAGATAGTCTATCTTTTGAACAAACTGCATACGGAATATATTCAACTAGCTTTACTGTTACGCAAGAAGTAGCTTAAAACGCACGAAAATAGCCTTAAAATCAATTAAAATTTATTAAAAGGGTAATTTGTCAGGTGGGTTATCTATAGCTTCAAATTTCTTATATTTTTCATGTAACTCTAATACTGTTGCCGCTAGATAAATACATAAGTCTAAGGTCTCATCTAAAGCTTCTTTAAGATTATCTCTACTGCCATCAATAGGAACATCTTGGTTATACTTTACCTGCCCTTCATTTATTTTGCCTTGCAATAACATCATTATCTTTGTATTACTATTCATCTTCATCCTCTTTCTCTATAGGTACATAGTATTGTTCTATCCACGTAACCTCTTTTCTATTATGTCTAAACGTAATTCCCTGGAAAATCCACCAAGCTCTTCCATGCTGACTTGCAAAGTCTTCCCTTTCTTGTATTCCTTCTTCACTCCAAGGGTCTATAAAAACCATATTTTGAAGTCTTTCTTTAAAGGTAGCTCCCTTAATTTTACTGTCGTAAGTAGGGTGTGAACTTGCCATTAAAACGGAAGGTCGTCATCTGATAGTGCAACATTTGTAGGTTTTGCACCACCTTGAGGTTCATAGACGCTAAGCTTTAACATTGGGTCTCCTTTTTTGGTAGTAGACTTCCAAAGGCTAATCTTCTTAACCTCTCCATCAAAGTTAAAAGTACCTTTATAATCAGGACTTTTATCTTTTGGGTTATCATGGTCTTTATAGTCGTTTTTAAACAACCAACCTCTATTTTTTTCTGGTTTAAACTCTTTTTTTGCCATTATTTTCTCCTTTGTTAATGTGGGGGGGAATAATGTAGCCAACTCTTATTTACAAAATCAAGAAAAAAAGCTATAATTAACCTTTTTACCTTTCTTTTATTATTCATTACTCCCACCCAGTTATTATAAACCTTGTCTTTTTGCTTTAATTTTACTGGTTTTTTTAATCTCGGGAAGAGGACATTTCAACATTAGGTCTACTTTGTTTGTTCCTCTTGCAACTCCACAATATTTTTCTCCTTTATAAGAGCCGCTAAATGCGCAATTGCCTTCCCTAAATTTACAATACTCAAACACTTATAATTTTTAATACTACTTTTCCATGTTTTAGCTTGTCTTCTGATTTAGCATTATATGCTTCCAACTCTTTATCAATTTCATAACCAACTTCATCATAGTTTTGCAAGTCAATCTTTATTCCATCTATGGTTTCGTTTTCATAGAACACATAAATGTTTTGACTTGCCCTGCCTTCTAAGTTTAAAGCCTTCTCTGAATAAGCATTTGCTCCCACCAAAGAAGAGCTTCTACCAAAAGTATCTCCTATTTTAGCTGAGTGTATGTGTCCAGATATTACGTAATCTAATTTTACACCTCTGCTAGAATATCTACCTTTAATTTGAGTTATTGACGTCTCGTGTTTTGCTTTTATACTTCCATGTCCATGTAGTAATAAAACATTCATTCCCGCCAACTCTACAACAACTTCTGAAGCATCTTTAGAGGTTATAAAGTCTATATCGGTTTCTGCAAATATATACTTTAAAATATGAAATATAGTAAAGTCATAACTATCGGAAGCAACCATATCTCCAAATCCAACTTCTTTTCCCGCTCTACTTTCATTACCGGTAATACAAGCAATACTCACATTAAAATCGTGCCTCACATCTTCTATTACTTGTTTTAAAATTTCTACTGATATAAAGGTAGCGTTTGCTCTATTAGTAGCCTGAGATAATAATTCATCTAGTCTTCTATCAGAGTTCATTAAGTCTCCAGTCATTCCAATTAAAACCTTTTTTACACCAACTGCTTTAAAGTATATTTTCGCCTTTCTTATAAAGGTTCTTAACCTTTTACTAGCTATTTCAAAATCATATTTATTGTTTGGTAAGTCTACTAGTTCATTAAAGTGAGTGTCGGATATCTGAATAAGCCCAACCGCTTTACTTCCTTTTTCTTTTATTTTTTCAAACTTTGGTAAAGCTCTGTTTTGCAAAACGCTAATTAAATGTTTATTGTATTCTTGTAAAGCGTTGTCTAGCCTAGCATGCTCTCTAAAAGACTTGTTTGCTATTCTATTTTTATCTTGGAATCGTTGCGCTCTTTTGCTTAATTGAACGTTTTCAACTATTACATCCTTGTCCAACATTAAAGGATTGCTTGTCTGCCCTCCACAATCATAACAAATATAACGTTGAACATCTTTATATTTATTTTTGCGAAATCCTTTTTTATTAAGCCTTGAACTATTACATGTAGGACAAACTATTACTTGATTTTCGTATTCAACCATATAACTCCTTTTCTAGCTCTGAAATTCTATCTTCCAAACCTTTAGTATTAGTCTTTAAAGTTTCTATTTCTTGTTGCATTTCTTGCTTTTCTGCTAAATCGCTTAGCCAATCTCTTAGCTCTAGCGTTGCATAGAACTTAGCATTCATTTTAAATATATTCACTGGAATTTTTTTACCACAATCGCTATAAATTTGTCTCCACCATATAGGAATAGACAACTTTTTAGTGTTTTTTATTTCAAAGTGATATTGAAAGGCAATTGAATCAGGGTCAATATCTATAATATCTCCTTTAATAGACAATCCTCCGCTTAGCGGCGTTCTTCTACAATTAGTTCCTAGATATGTATTAATCATTTTAGCAACTTCTCGCTCAGCCCTATTACCTTTATCTCTTGAGTTTATTGGCATTCAACTCTCCTTTCTTTGCTTTTTTTATTATATCAGAAGTTAAGTATAAAACTACTTCTTGTTTTTTAGATACCTTTTCTTGCTTTTTTATATCATATAATTGCAACTCTTTTCTTTGTTTTTCTTTTTTCTTTTCAATGTTTTCGCTATTAATAGACTCTATTCTATCAAACACTTCATCTACATCATCGTCTACCAAATAGTTCATTAACATATCCCAATCATAGGTATGATTTTTATATGTGTTGTTCGAATAGATTCTTTTATCCATTGAATTATACTTATTTTTTTCGATGCCATATCCCCAAACTAAAATACCTAAAAACTCTAAGTCCATTTTTCTTAAATGATTTAATTGTTTTATTTCATTTTTGAGAAACTGATTTTTGTCTTTTAGTTTTTCGTTTTCTTCTTCTACCTTTTGCATTGTTTTATTATGTAGCTTATTAAAGAAATGAATAGACTTTTCTGACTTTTCAGCCAACTCTTCATATTCCTCTTGTAACGTATTAATGATTTTTTTTAAGTCTTTAATTTTTTTGTCCTTATACTCCACAATGTTGCTCCGTGCATTTCTTTTTTTGCGACTTGGTCATCTTAACCCAATCGGTCATATTGACTCCTTCGGGCGGTATAATGCCTTGCATTCTTTTTCTTTCCACGTTCTCTTTAGCTTCTTTCCAATATTTTTCGGTCTTATGAAAATTTACATCATCTTTACATCCGTAATAATTTAATGTTGTTGATGCTTTAGTATAAGGCGCATTAACATCCACTCTTTCACTATAGGTGCTTTCTCTTATACCAAACAACTCATTTGATTTATCAGGCATTATAAATTTAGAACTATGCTCTCTCGTAAGATTGCGAAACTTGTTTAATTGTTTAGCTGTACTAAAATAAAACTGAAGCCTTTGTCCATGTATGCTCATAATCTCATAAACCCACATTGTTTTATATTTAGGACTCCAGTCTATGTTATCTTTGTTGTATCCCATTTATCTCTCCTTATATGCTATCATTTGTTCATTGCAACAAGTAATATATAGGTCTCTATATTCACTTTTCGTTCCCTCTTTATTGCATGTGTTGCATTTATAAACATAACTTGAAATTTCTTCACTCCCAGCCGCACTATTTTCTTGTGCCTTGCGCAACCAGTTATTAAAGAACGCGTTATAGTTTTTATATCTCTTACCGCTAGACAAAAGCCAATCAGACATCTTATCAAATTCAAACTGAACATTAACATTAGGGAACTTCTTTTTTAATTCCTTTATGTTGTCTTTGATTTTATTCAATTGCTCTTCTTTTGATAAAGATTTCTTTTCATTCTTTTCATTCTTATTCATTCTTATATTGTTTTCGCCAATGATTCGCTCGCGTTTCGCCAGTGTTTCATCGCCATGTCGCACATCTTGGTAAGTGTCGTAGTTATTGATACTTAGGTGTGTCCACCTTTTTTCATTATGAATCGTAATCATGTTATCTTTTTGAAGCTTTTTTAAAAATCTTCTAACTTTTGAAGGATTCCATTTCAACTCATATCCAAGTTTTTGCAAACTACTAACGACATCTCCTCTTTTTATTTCTATTATCTCAGGCAAAACATCAGAAAATAATGTTTTATTGTCTTTATGATTGGCCCTTAAGATTAGAAATAACCAAGCTTTTAAATAATCGTCTCTTTGAAATACCCAATGATGCTTAATATCTCTATGTAGCTTTATCCAACCGCTTTGCATTTACGCCTCCCCTACATCTTTCATGTTTGCAAATATTGGATTATCAACTTCTTCTTTCATTCTACTTAGCCATTTAATCTCTATTTGATTTTGCTGTTCTTTATCAGTAGTCATTAGGTATATTAAAAAGAACATGACGTTTGCAAAGGTTATAACCATTGTAGCCGCCTCTGATTTAAAGTCTTCGTTTTTTTCTAAAAGCTTTAAAACTGCAAGGTAGTTTATTGTAGCATTTTTAAAATACTTAAACCTATCTTCTTCGCTTTTATCCCAAAAGTCTTTCGTATTACCATAGTCTACATTTAATTCTTCTAACATTATGATACTCCTAATATTGATGCCAGAATAACAACAACCAATAACGTAACCATAGAACTCATAAAGCTTGCAAACATAATTGCATCTTTTTTGTCTTTATCCCATGAATAGTATAGGTCTTGAAAATAACTCTCGACCGGATTAAACGTCATTCTATTTGGATTTTTTTTAACTCTATCCTTTATTTTATGTAAATCCCAACTCGTATAAATATTTTTATCTTTTGAGTCGTATGTATAATCATTAGATTCTAGTACCTTGAACTTCATTGTTCACTCCTTTCTTTGTAGCTTACTTTTGTAGGTAAGCTACATCCATTTTTAAATATCATAATTAGGTTTCTTTCGAACCTCTATTTGCTCTCCTTTAGCATCTTCGTCTTTTTCACTTGCAATACCTATAAAAGAAGATAAACTATATCTTCTAAAATAAGTTATAGCGCTACCCACCGACTGATAAGTATTCATTCCACCAAGTTCGGCAATAGGGGAACTTATAGTGTTAGATACCCATTCTCCACTTTCGTGCATATAAAGAGTTTTAACTCCCACACTAAAGTCATTGCCTACGGGCATTTGTATAAAAGAAAACCCATGCTTGGTTAATAAAGGCCTTACATAGTCTAGCAACTTATCTAAGGAGGTATAATTATAATTATATCCTCGCGTATCCTCAGATATGTTTGCTACGTCTTTTTGTAATTTTACTTGCGCTTTTGCAAGGTTTTCTAGTGACTGACTTGATTCTAGGTTATTTGTTACGGGATTAATCATCTTTATTTTCCTCCACGTATTGACCTATAATCATTCTTACTAAAGCTGATGCACTACGATATTGCTTTTTTGCGATAACATTTACTTCATCCCATAAAGATTTCTCAATATGCACTCCAACTTTTTTTATTTTTTTCTTTTCCATTGTTTCTCCTTTAAAGTATACCGCCGAACATAAAGAGGTATGATAACAAACTAAGAGAGATGCGCTCGGCGGTATTAATATTTTGTTTTTTCTAAACTCTCTCTTACTATCATTAGATTACCAATTAAAGAATTTAGCTTATCCATATTCACATTATTGGTAATTTCAGGTAGTTTCCTCAAACTATATAGTATATAGTTACATTCCTCTTTATCATTTAAAACTAATTCTATCTTGGTAGATTTTGTTTTTTCCATAGTTTTTTAATAAAGTTAATGTAAATATACCCATTTATGCAACTAATTTATATGTTGCATATTTACTTTTGCTACTTGATATGCTCGTAGTAATATTATGACCCTCTTTCCTCAAGAACCAAATAATACCCGACAATCTAGTGGCCTTATACAACTGAATTGCATCCCAACTTGTAATCTCTCCATGTTTTTGTAAATGCTGCAACACTTTGAGCGTTTTAGAATCCATTAACCTTTTTCTACCTTGCGAAATCGTAGGATAATAGGTTCTTGACGTTGGTTTTCTTCCTTCTGCTAATGTTTTAGCCATTGTTTTCTCCTTTACATTTTGGGAAACATTCTTTTGCATTATAGCTTCCACATTTATTGCATCTAAACATGTTTCCTCCTTTATAGTATGCTATCTGTTCCAAATATTGAAAGAAATATAATTCCTCCAATAATCAAGTTAAATAAGTCGTATACATCCATTACATATCCTCCTCTATTCTATTTAAAAGAGTAGAAAGAACTACTTTGTCTTTTAATTCCGGATATTTCTTTTCAATGTAATCTTTGATTGACATTGTTGAACATCCGGCAATAAAAGCAATATACAACATTCTTTTAACGTCTTGACTTCCGGCCTTGAAAAACATATTTGACATTGTTTCAAATTGCTGTTCAAGAGTTTCAAGAGATTCTTCTTTTGTGTACTCTTTATCAACTATTCTAGCTTGCATTATTCCTCCTTATTAGTTTACCCTCGTCATTATAGGTATATTTGTTTTTATTATTGAGTTCAATAAATGCTTGTTCGACATTTTCCATTTTTTCATTAAACTCCGTAGCCATAGATTCGATATCTAGGCCTAAGCTTCCGTCATCAGTAACATAATAATATGTTGCAACTTTAATTGAGCTAAGACTATTGGGAATTGTAGGTGCTTTATCTTCTTCGTAAGAATTATCAAATTTATCTAACTCTTCCCAAGTATTTGCTTCGTCATATTGGTTTGACCTTTCATTCACGCCTTGCATTTCTTTATTTGCAACTAACTCACTCTCGCTTTCATTATTACCCAACTCTCTGAACTGCATTGCTGATTGATATCCAGCATCTATTTCCGACATTTTACCCATTATTCCTCCTTGTTTAAATCCTCGAAACTTGCTCCGTCATAACATTCAGAACATATTCCCGATTTTTCTTCTTCTATAAATGAGTTACCAAAAGGTTTGGCGGTACAACAACTACTTTGCCAATCCCTTTCTTCACACAAATCACACTCTTTAATTTCAATGGTTGGTGAATCTCCATGCCTTTCATTACCGCAATAAGTACATAGAATATGAGGTTCATATATTATGCTGCTTAATTGTTGTTGTACATGTCTAAGATAATCAGTCATTCTCCCACCCACTTTCTAATGCGCTACTGATAACCTCTTTAACACTTACATGAGAACAACTTGCATGGTCATATAATATTTTTTCGCCATTATCTATACCTATAACTTCGCGATGAAAATATACATACTCAACATGCGCTATTCCCTTGTTCTTTAAGTGTAAAATAGCCTGATTAATTTCTTTATTAGTATACTCTTCTTTCATTATACACCTCTCTTGTATGTTTTTTTGTTAAAGTTAATTTTAATTATAGTTTCAAGATTAATAACTCTATATCCATTCTTTTGTAAGTCAAATACTAACTGATAAGGATTATCAGAAGACTCGGCGAAGCTAGGACTTCCAGTACCTTTTATATGAGACTTAACACCTAATCGACAATTAATATCTCTAACTTCGCCGTTCTTTTTCACGAAAGTAGCACTAAAGATTTTACCTCTAGTACCTAATAACACATCTTGTAATTCTTTTACACTAAGATTTTTAAATATCATCACTAAGTTCCTCTTTTATAGTTAATATCCATAGGTATAGGAAAAATACTCCCACATAACCTATAGTAAAGTTTATAATTTCTGTTATCATACACACAAATTAGGCATGGGGGGGGGAATGTGTCAATACATTTTTAATATATTTTTATTTTTTTTTAATTGCCATTGGTCTTCCGTCATATAATCCTATATATATAGTTCCAGCCATAATTATAACTTTTTAAAAAAAACCAAAATTCAAAGTCAAAAATTGAAATTTTTGGGGCGCGTTTTTGCCTTGCTTTGAAAGTCAGCTCAAAATGTGTGTTAACTTTTTGAAGCGTTAAAAATCTAAATTTTAAATCTAAATTTTGTAAAAATTTTTTGCGGTCCGCGTTCCATGCCTTGCAAAATCAACTTTTAATTTTTTAGCGTGTAATCATTCAAAAAACCAAAAAAAAGCGCTTAAATTCCGGATTTTAGGCCAAAAAAGCCTATTTTTTATCGTCTATGAATCAATTTTAAGGCCTTTAGCGCGTTTTTTACGGCCGTTAAGTCGTTTTTTCGAATATTTACCCTAAGAATATTTTTTAATGCGTTTTTAATGCGTTTTAATGCGCTTTATGACGTATCCCCGGAATTTATCTAGATGCAAAAAAAAAGCGGACCGAAGCCCGCTTTTTTATGACGTTATTTCAAGAGCTTTAGAGCTCTTTATCCCAATGCATGCCGTTATATCGCCAAATAGTTTGATTGGTTGATAGTTTGCGCGCTTGGCAATGGTTCAAGTTAGAAAACCAAATGCCGTTCTTCCATGAGCCAAGATTTTCGTTAATGATATTGTACTCGCCGGCATTGTTTAAAAATGCTAGCTTTGAATATCCAATAGCCGAAGCAATTAATTTGTCATGTGTTTTGTTATTCATTTTGTACGGCAATTGCTGAAGTATATCGATATTGAAATAGCGCGTATCAGATATTTTTTCAGAGTCCTTCATTCCGGGAATATGTCCATTATGAATGAATGCAAGATTCTTATTCACGAAAAACGGATGCGCATTTTGAATATTTACCGCGCCTTGGGTTGCTATCCTAAAATGGATTAAGAACGTTTCATTTATCTTGGTCATTGTATCCAATGCCGTGTTAATGAATTTATCTTTATCCATTGACTTGAAGCAATGAAGCTTCCCGGCCTTGCTAAATGCAAAGCCGGCGCCGTCCGGGTTAGTTTCCCAAGCTTGCTTAAGCTCTTTTTTTGTTATTGTTTTTTCTTTTGGTTTCACTATTGCTACACACATTATTTGACCGCCTTTCTTGGTTTTAATTTTCCTTTTTTCTCGTTCACAATTTCAGTTATTGTAGATTCCGGAATTGGTTTTATTTCATTCAGTAATAGCTCGAATTGCTCTCTTGCTTGCTCTATTGAATCTTCGCTCGTCGCGTCAATTTCAATATTACTTTTAACGTCATTCGCTTTGATTAGCTTCTCGGCATTTTGATTGGATACAATCAAAGTTAATGCGCTATCATTTGAGACAATGCAATTAAACAAATTGACGAAGCGCTCTTGCTTTTCTAGGTATTCGAAAAAGTCAAAGAAGCTAACGTCTTTTAGTTTTAGCTCGTCTTGCATTGCATATTCATAGCTCGCAAGCATGAACTCTATATGCCTACAAAAGTTAGAATATGAATCCCCGCTTTTATCAGTAGTTGAAGCCGGCAATCTATATTCGATAGTTTTACTATTGTTCAAGTTCAAAAATGAATAGCGGTCAAATGAATACGCGCCGTTAATATTCTGATTAGCTAGGCGGTTAAAATCCGCATCAGTTCTAGCCGTGTTCATGTTGTGTTTTAGCTCTAAATCTTCCGAAAGTTTGGAATTCATTTCTGAAATTTCCGGAAATCTAATTTCGGAATATGTTGAGCGGTTACGGCCCGCAATTAGTTGCAATACGTTGGTATTGTTTGCAAGCAATTTGAACCATTTTGCAAGCCCGTTTTTATTGAATGCATTCCTTGAGATGTGAATATGAATCCCGTTGCCGCTTCCGCGTAGCTTCATTTGTCTTGCGCTTTGCGCCATTAGTTCAAAAGACTCTTGATTAGCTTGATAGTATTTAGAGCTAAACGGATTAGTAACAAGCTCGAAGCCGTTGCCGTTGCCGTCAATGGTCGAATCTTCTTTGGTACTAATGAACAAGTCTAGAAAATGCTTTGTTTGCTCGTCATTTTTTAAGCCCTTGAACAATTGAAGCGCCATCGCTTGCTTGCTCTTGCGGTTGCGGTTTCCAAGTTCCCATTCTAATCCAATAAACGCTTTTTTACTTTCGCTTCTAACGTTCCCGGAATTAGCGCGGATTAATGTTTTGCCGTTGACGTTATCAAAGAAATTGATGCCGGTCATGTCTTGGCCGTAGTCCTTGATTTTTGCAACATTTAAACAAGCGCAACGCTCGCGGTAATTTTGCCCGCAATCTTTGCAAGTGTGAAATTTACGCTGCTTCATTGCTTCTTTAGATATGTATACTTCTAAGTCGTATATATAGCTAACGTCTTCTTTTAAAACTCCTACAAAGTCGGTATCATCCGGAACGGCATCTAAAATGCCCGTTTGGATATCTACATTGCATTCGGTGTAATCTCTTGAATTACAATCAAAGTTACGCGCGGATAGTACAAGCGCCATAGCGGAACGTCTTCTAAATATGCATGCATTATGAGCCGTATTATTTAGAACTATTTTCATGCTTAATGTACTTGTGAAATTTTCGCCAAATACAAAAGTAACTTTGCTAGCTTCTGAGCCGAAATCCGGATGAATAGCTTTACTAGCTATTAAGGCTTTGTATGCTGAAAATCCGGTGTTTATTGTCATTGGTGTTGTATTTTTCATTATTTTTTTTACTCTCTTTCGATGCCTTGCAAATCGCTCGAAGTCTTGATATTGCTAAACTTGCAAGCTTTTTGTCTCTTGGCATCCGTTGTTTTTTGTGTTATCATGTCAATAAATTACATATTAAAAACCAATATATCAAGGGGCAAAATGATTTTATATGTACGGGCGCGTTATTATACTTTCGCCCGCGTTCGACAAATGCTTTTAAAATGGCCGTATTTCAGCGCGTTATTTTGCGCGCTTGCTTTGCCTTGGTTCATGCTTTAGCATGCTTTTAAAATACCATTAAGAAGCTTAAAAGAACCTATATCAAAACCATTGCAAAAGCTTTGATTGATTGATTGGTTGAAATTGTGAATTTTTGTTAAATGTTGGATTTTTAGCGCTCATTCACCGCCCGCGCTTTTTTTGAAATATTCCCGGATTCTTAGGCTTGCAAGGTTTAGGCCCATTTTGCAAGGCACGGCAAAACGTAGCATAATTTTTTGTAACGAAATGCAAGGCAAAAAAAAGGCCCGGCAGGCGTACAGGATTCCAGGTAAGGCAGACGTACCGCAAGCCACAGAAAAGGTAAAATAAAATTCGGAAGGTTGCACAAAACAATTCGCATAGCTAAATTTGGGCTATTATGGCACATACAGATAAGAAAAAAGCAATGTTGAAGCGTTATGGCTTAAAGAAAACAAATAAGCCGAAAATGACGCCTTCTCATCCGAAAAAAAAGGCAGTAGTATTAGCTGAACAAAACCATGAATTGAAGTTGATTCGATTTGGTGCGAAAGGATATGGACATAATTATAGTCCAGAGGCTAGAAAAAGCTTTAAAGCAAGGCATGCAGCTAATATTAAAAAAGGAAGAATGTCAGCAGCATATTGGGCTGATAAGTTTCTATGGGCTGGACCAAGTGGTAGAAAACGTCAACCAGCAAAAGGTCAAAGACGTAAAGGATGAGAAAAGGTTTATTAAAACAAGAACGTCATAGTAATGGCAAGAAAAAGACTAGACAAGGAATGAGCAATAATACCAAATACGGAAATAAAAGCAGTAAGAAGTATTATAAAAAAAGAAGTCGAGGACAAGGATAATAATCATAGGAGAATCTCATGAATGTAATTATTAGTAAAATCCTAACTGGAATGTTAAGTGAAAAAGTATTGATTGCTATACTGTTAAGAGTCGGAGACTTTTTGGTAAAAAAATCAACAAATAAACTTGATGATGAAGTGTGGATAGAAGTGAAAAAAGCACTTAAAAAATAAAGGAGAAAATATGCCCATCTATGAATATATGGCTAAATGTGATTGTAAGAAAATTTTTACTTCAGTCGCAAGTGTAGAAAATAGGAATAAAGATATAACGCATCCTTGTGGGGAATGTGGAGAAGTAAAAGCTAAAAGAATACTCAGTAAGCCGTTAATAAAGGTGTATGATGGGCATTTCTCAGATTTCAAAGATGATGATGTGTTAGGAGAAACGGAGTTTTAATGCATCTTAATAAAAAGCAAGCAGAGTTTGCTCAGATATATGTAAACAATCCCGATTTAACTCTTGTAGATATATCAAAAGAGATTGGAGTACATAGAAACACTATTACCAACTGGTTAAACGATAAAGAGTTCGTAGAATCGCTTTATTCTACCTATATGAAGTCTTTTGGCGCAAAATTACCCTCTGTTTTGCAAGCCATGTATAAAGAAGCCGTAAATGGCAATGTGCAAGCCGGTAGATTAATATTAGAGCATTCAGGGAAGCTTGTTAAAAATGTAGAGATAAAAGTAGATAGTCCTTTTGAAAGATTCTTAAGTGCTGATAAAAAAATAGATAATGCTAATATTATAGATGCAGAAGACGAGATACCAGAAATACCAGCCAATATACTATCAGAAAAGGAGATATTGAATAAGCAAAAATCAGACTCCAAAAAATTAATCTCTCGTGCAAAAAAAGTCGGTTTAAAGCCCTTAGGCAGAGGTAGGCACACGAAGACAAAAAGAAAAGAGTGGTTATTAAAGCTTGAGAAGCTTGAAGCAGAGTCTGTTGAATCTTAAGCATCGGCTATAAAGTCCATTGGAATATTATTCTCTTGGACATATTCTATCATTTCTCCCGTTAAATAGATTGATTTAAGCTCATTGGTTGATATTGAAGCTGGTTTACTACCGCTAATTATATATCCTAGTAAATTATTATTGTTTACAGCTATTTCTTCTAAAACTTCAATACGTTGTAAGATTTCTTCAATTAATTTTTGTATTTTTTTATCCAATTGTAATTTTTCCTAGCGGTTGATTTATAATAACATCCCCAGTTTTCAATTTACGTTTAATATCGCCCATAAATCTATCAAAATTTCTTTTTTGCTTATAATTCTTTGGAATTCCAAACCAAATACGCGCTGGAACTTTTTTCCCTTTAACTCTGAAGAATGTACCTTTTGGACTGCGAGTATCGCCTTGTTTTCTAGTAGTTCTTCCTTTTTTCTTAGTTATAGTTGTTCTAGTTCTTTTTTCATCCGCTTTAACTGAAAAGTTTGTTGCAATAGTTTGAGGTGTTAAATGAAAAACACCATAAGGCGCTCCCATTTGTATATATCCGTAAAATTTTCCCTCTCCTTGTTGTTTTGCCTTTTTAACTTTCAATTTTGACATCTTTCCGGTCGAAACAAGCGGTTTATCCTTTGCTTTACGGTTTTTTCGGCGAAGATTACGTACTCTGCTGGTAACTTCGCTTATAGGTTTGAAAGGTTGTCCAGTTACTGGACTGATTGACTTATCTATGCCTTTATCTATTTCATTTTTGACAAACTCTATGTCTCTGTTGATTCTTTCTTTCATCAACTTTGGTAATTCTTTCTTTAGAGTGTCGAATGTAAAATCAATTGTCAGATTGAGCTTCATTTTCTTGCATATCCTCGTTTTCATCCATATTTTCGACCTGGACATCCTCATTTTCGTCGAAACTACCCATTAATAAAGCATTTATCTCTTTATTTTGAGCAATTTGTTCAATAGCGCCCTCTAAATCTAAGTCTTTATTGTTTTTCATTAAAATATGCGCTTGTGTTGTCAGGTTATTAGCCAAATCAAAGTTATTTATAAGGATTTGGTCTTGAGTTGTCATAGGATACTCTACATCATGGAAGTCAATCTTGAAATCGGATGCACTAGGCAAAGAAATGTTGTTATAGCTCGCTATTTCACGCTCTATCACATATAATTTCTTTTCAAACATTCTAAACATCTCTTTATCGTCTTGATAGTCTTCCATTCGCTCTACATCTTTAATTTTTAAAGCAATTCCTGAAGGAACTTCTCCGCCGGTGTCTGAAAATGTGATATAAAGGTGGTTATTAAGCGCTACAAGCTCTAATTGCAGCTTTATATTCTCAATAACGGCATCTATGTTGCCTTTAGGGCTTACAATGTCAAATTGGCCGTTTTCTCCAAGCATTAGTATTTCATTTGAACCGGCTCTTGCAAGATTTTGGTCTGCTACTATACCAGATGCTACTGGCTGGCCAAACATTTGGTATCTAAGACCTAATTGCATCTCAGTCATTGTAATGTTTATATGTTCATTGGCAGATATAATATCATTAGCACCCTCAACAAAGAAAGAATCTATCTGTTCTTCTCTATGAAAGAATGAAAATGGAAATATTCCAGCTTCGTTTCTAACTTCTTCTAAAATAGTTCCATCTTGGTCATATTTTATATATCTATCTTTATCATAATAAGAATAAGTCATTTTATCGAAGTTGTATGCATCGTCTACTGGCATAAAGTTAGGATAGGTAATAGCATAAGGATTAAATGCATCATCGCTATCAAAAAAGGGCATAAAATAGTATACGGGGATATAATCGAAGTATTTTTTACCTTCCCATTCTTTTACAAACACACCTACCGCAATTGTACCCAATAACTTGGTCATTTTTTCAATATGCTTCATTTTATAATTCTTTTTTGAGGTCATTTCTTCGTAAACGCCTTCAATGTTACGTTTTGCGCCTACAGTATATAATCTTGACATCTTATTGATGAATTTTTTGGTAATATTTGCTTGATATTGAGGTATTTCTCTAAATGCATCAGTATCAAAGTAGTCTCTAATATATTTATTGGTTTCTGTTCCAGTATAGTAATCTAAAAACTTAATAACTTCTTCTCTTTTACCAGACGTGGTTTGAAGTTTAAATTCTTTCAGCGATTTTTCAATAACTTGTTTTGGCGATAATATCATCTTGCAATCCTTATTAATTTATTATTGTTCATTGGGAAGCGATTAGTTATAAAATATCTAAATGCATCGCATCCATGTTCATAAAACCCGTCTTTAACCGGGTCGTTTGATAAAGTTTTACCCTCTACTTCTTCTGGATATCGATAATTTTCAAAATCTTCGATAATTTCCGTACACTTGTCAGATACTGTAATTTTCCTTTCTCCGGAAGCAGATTCAAAGAATCCTCTTACGTAACTAACACTAGAAGCAATACTTCTACTAGCTCTATCAGTCCTAAATCTAACATTAATACCTGACTTTTTAAAGATTTCTATGTCTCCCATACCAGTTTGTCCTTGAACGTTATATCCGGCCGGGTCTCCATAGTAATGCAATATAGGGTAATTCTTCTCTAAAATCATCTTAGCCAATTGTTCAGTAGCAATATTTTTTTTATGTAGAATTTCATCAATAATATTTATATGCCAAACTCCATTTTGTCTATATGTTTGCATAAAAACAACTGCTGGCATTCTATAACCAAAGTCTATAGAGCAATATGTTGGAAGATTTGGTTGATACTCTACCTTCTTTACATCTAAATCTCTATCAAAAGGATAAACCTTTCCTTGAAATGATGCAAACTTAGCTCCATACTCTTGCTCAAATATTTCTTTAGATAAATTTCTTTTTCTCTCTTGTATAAACTCGTCATTTTGTCCATCAGGAAAAGCATGATAGTTTTCCCAACTAGGAGAGGAGGTTGAAAACCACTTAGGGTCTTGTTTTCCCAATAAATATAAATCATATATCCAGTTATAGCCATTGGGTGTAGTAATAAAGATAGCTTTCCCTTTTTTATCAGATAAAGTTGGAGACAAATACATATCCCATATTTTGCGAGGCATTCTACTAGCTTCGTCAATAATAACTAAATCTAATCCCTCCCCAAGCAAAGAAGATGGATTGTCTGCAGACATTCCCTCTACTGTACTTCCCCAAGCAAATCTTATATACTGCTCTTTCTCCGAAGCTGCTATAATATCTTTTTTATGGCCTTTTACCATATTTTTATAAACTTCTCTAAACATTAACCTAGATTTTTTATAAGATAATCCTACTAACCAAATCTTTTTATTAGGTTGCGCTGCATAATATTCTGCTTCTCTAAAAGCAGCGGTAGTTTTTCCATATCTACGACCACAAATATTTACAAAGAAAGATGCGTTTGAATTTTCTGGATAATGCATTTTCTCTTGCCCTGGATGAGGCTCATATCCCATATATTCAAACCATTTCTTTTTAAACTGATATTCTTTTGGAACTTTATTCATATAAGTTGTAAAATTAACATGTATAATTTACATTATATAAATAAAAAAAATCCACAAAAGGAGTAAAAATGGAAGAAAATGTAAAAATAGAAGCCCAAGAGCAAGGCGTTAAAGAAGCTCCAGACACTCAAGTCGTAGAAAAAGAGAATAACGTTCCGATATCAAGATTAAATGAAGTTATTAAAGAGCGAAATGAATTACGCCAATCAATAGCATCTTTTGAAAAAGAACAAGAAAAGGCAAGAGCAGAGAAACTCGAAAAAGATGGAGAGTACCAAACTTTGCTTGCGGAGGAGCGACAAAGAGCAAAAGATTTAGAAGATAGGTTTAACTCTACTAATGAAACTCTTACCCGCTATGTAACAGACGAAAAAAATCGTTTGTTAGAGAAGTTGCCTGAAGATAAAAGAGAAAGATACATAGACATAGATGTTTCTACTTTGAGAAATGTGGTAGAAGATTTTTCAGATGTACAAAAGGCAAACTTGAAACAAGCAGAGTCTGGGCTACAAAGAAAGAACTTACCTGAAAATCCATTTAAGGAAATGGAGCATGTCGATAGAAAGAAAAACTGGTCCGATGTTATCAACTCTTATAAAAAATAATAATTAACAGTTTTTTAAGGAGATTAAAAAATCATGGCAAATGTAACAAAAACAACCGCAGCTGTTTTCATCCCCGAGATGTGGAGAGATGCGATATTAAATTATGCCGAAAGACAATTTAGATTAAGAAATCAGGTAACTGACTTCTCTTCAATGCTTTCAGGCGGTGGAGACATTCTTCACATTCCACGTGTTGCTGAGGAATCTGCAACTGAGAAATCAGCTGACACAGCTGTTTCTTATACTGCTAACACAGATGTGGAAACACAGTTATCAGTAAATCAGCATTGGTATAATGCTAAAAGAATCGAAGATATTGTACGTGTACAAGAATCTGCAGATTTGTTCAATCAATATACTCGTTCAATGGGATACGCTTTAGCTAAGAAAGTTGAAGGATATATTGCTGGTATTATCCAAAGTGCTACAGAGAATGACGTTGCCTTAGGCGCAGACAATACTTTTACTACTGCTTTACTAAGACAAGGTCTACAGAAACTTCTTGACGGAAATCATGACTATACTGACGGAGAACACTACTTATATGCTTCTCCAGCTGCTTACATGTCTTTACTTAGCTTAGGAGAGTTTACTGAAGCTAACAAAAGAGGAGACGGCGAAGCTCCATTAGCAGAAGGTATGATTATGAAAGCATACGGATTATCATTATTCTCAAGCACTGATTGGGATGATGATGGCGGTACTGGCGATGAAACAGCATCTATCTTTAACAGAGATTCTGTTTACTTTGCTCAGCAAGTAGCTCCTAGAGTTCAGTCTGAGTATGATATCGACTATTTATCGACCTCAGTTGTTGCCGATACTTTATTTGGTGCATGTTTAGCGAAAGACGCTGATGATGCTTCACTTGGTATTGTTAACTTTAACAACATAGCGTAATAGTAATCTAGGGGAGCTGAAATATGCTCCCCTACACTTAGGAGAAGAAATGGCAAATTATATATCATCTCATACTGGTGCAGTAATTGATTCTGCGGTAACTAAGGTAGATAACAGTGGAGTTACTCAATCTGATTTAACAAAACTTAACTCGGTTACTGCTGATGCAACAGAATTGAATATAACAGACGGATTAACAGCCACAACCACGGAATTAAATCAATTAGATGATAAAGTGGTAGGAGGAACAGAGAGTGATGATATTGTAGATGTAGGTTCAAGTCAAACATTAGTTAATAAAACATTAGATGGTGGAACATTTATTTAAAGGATTAGAAAATGGCAAATACATTAAAAGTAAAAAGAAGTGCAACATATAATGATAGCACAAACCCAAGTAGTTTAAGCTATGGGGAATTAGCATTTAATAATGGCGGTTCCAAATTATTTGTTGGTAAACAAACAGATTCTGGTGGCACGGTTGAACCTTTCCATATTAGCTCCCTAGCGGACCTAACTGCTGGAGAGGGCATAGATATAAGCCTTGGCTCAGGAAATACTGATAATACAGCAACTATAAGCGCTGAAGACGCTACTGCTGCTAATAAAGGGATTGCAAGCTTTAATACTGCTGATTTTTCAGTAGCATCCGGAGATGTAACTATTAAATCTTTAGGTGTTAGCAATGCTCAGTTAGCCGGTAGTATTGCAAATGCAAAATTAGCAAACTCTACAATTACTGTTGGAGATGGAAGTAACACAACAGCTATCGCATTAGGTGGCAGTGTAACTTTCTCAGGAACAACGGATGAGGTTGAAGTAGCAGAAAACTCAGGAACTGTTACTGTTGGACTACCAAGCAATGTTACCGTAGGAAACAACCTTACAGTTACTGGTAACTTAACAGTAAACGGTACAACAACTACCGTAAACTCAACAACCGTAACTCTAGACGACCCAATCTTTACATTGGGTGGAGATACCGCTCCTTCTAGCGATGACAACAAAGATAGAGGGATTGAATTTAGATGGCACAATGGAACTTCAGCTAAGTTGGGTTTCTTTGGATTTAATGATGATTCTGGAAAGTTTACATTTATACCAGATGCTTCAAACTCATCAGAGGTGTTTAGCGGAACAGTTGGAGACGTTGAATTTGGCGCTATCTCAGCTTCATCTATTGATGGTGCAACGATTGATGGCGGAACTTATTAAAATTAAATAGGAGTTTTGCATGGCAAATATTATCAAAATAAAAGCAGGTAGTGGTGTACCTACTACATCAGACATTATCGACAGAGAGATAGCTTTTAATCGTTCTGATAATAAGTTATATATTAACGATTCTGGAACTATTGTAAATTTAAGTGGAGCACAGGGCGGTGGTTCTGCTGATGAAGCAGATAGAATTGTATTTGATGCACAAGCAGGAGAGGCGTTATCTAAGGGCGATGTAGTATATATATCTGGTATATCAGGTAATACTCCTATTGTAAATAAAGCAGATGCAGATGATGCAAATAAAATGCCGTCATTTGGTTTAGCTTCGTCTAGTGCAAGTTTAAATAGTAGTGTTCAAATTGTTACATTTGGTACTTTAGAAAACCTCGATACATCTGCATTTAGTGTAGGTGATACAGTATTTGTATCTACTACAGCAGGTGGACTAACTGCTACTGCACCTACTGGAGAATCTGGACTAATACAGAATATGGGGCACATTGTACGTTCTCATGCAAGTACTGGTGCTATAAAGCTAGTAGGAGCAGGTAGAAGTGCAGCAACACCCAATTTAAATGAAGATAAAATCTTTTTAGGTAATTCAAGCAATCAATCTGTATCAACTGCATTATCATCTATTGGATTAAGCAAATTTAATAATGACTTAGGTTTTGGTGGAGGTGCAAACAGACTGATTACTGATGATGGTGATGGTACTGTTTCTACTGAAGCTAATCTTACTTTTGATGGAACAAATTTAGATTTAGCAGGAAATTTAAAATTAACTAACAATGCTACTTATTTATATTCTAAGGATGCTTCAGGAAATTCACCAAGAATGTTTGGTATGAACTCAGGTAATAATACTTACATAGGACCAATAGATGCTTATGCAGGTGGTAGTATTGTTTATGGTATTAGTTCTAATATAATAGACCAAATATTTTATACAAGTGGTAGTGAAAGATTAAGAATTAAAGCAACTACTGGTAATGTCGGTATAGGAGAAACTAATCCATCAAATAAGCTAAGTGTTAAAGGTTCATCAACTGATTTACTTTATCTTGAAGGAGATGGAATAACAAGCAATAGTATTATACAATCAGCAACTGGTGGTTCAACAAGAATTAGAAGTGCAGGTGGTAAAGTAGAATTTTATACTGGTGGTGCAAATAATAGCAGTTCAGCAAGTGGTGCTGATTTTGCTATGGTAGTAAGAGAAGATGGTAAAGTCGGTATAGGAACTGGCTCACCAAGTTATCTTTTACACTTATCAGGAACTGCACCTGAATTAGCATTTCAAGATACTGATGGAAGTGTAATATGGAGAGCAAGAAGTGTTACAAATAATTTTCACATTACTGAAACTGGTGCAGGTGACCCTTTTATAATTGAAAGCGGTGCGGGTGCTAATCTTTTAGTTTTAGATAGTAATCAACGAGTCGGTATAGGAACTAACTCACCAAGTGGGAAACTTCATGTAGCAGGAAGTATTTCATCTTTAGAATTTTTAAATGCAGATAGTGGAGATTCACAATTAAGATTATCAGGTACTGGTAATCAAAGATTGGAATTTAGAGATAGTGCTACTGGTGCAAATGCTTGGATTGGTATTCCTTCTTGGAATGATGATGCTTTCTATCTATTTGGACCAACTGCAAATGGTAATGAAGCAGCTTACACTTATGAAAGTTCTA